>ERZ650301.6-NODE-6-length-51389-cov-6.280886_pt1 | contig 51389 bp, 33 predicted proteins | sample MGYA00376237_ERZ650301 | MGnify/ENA primary metagenome ERZ650301 (study PRJEB26733, sample SAMN07839255) | wastewater metagenome | biome: small river; feature: stream; material: water | place: USA: North Carolina | collected 2016-04-05 ...
CCGATGATCGGGCCAAGCACCGATGAGGTAGCGAAGACGCCAAGGAACATGCCCTGGTAGCGAGCGCGCTCTCGAGGAGGCACGATGTCAGCAAGGACGGTTAGCGCCAAGGTGAATAGACCACCGGCACCGATACCCTGCACCGCACGCCAAGCGGCCAGCTGGAACATGTCAGCCGCGGTGCCACAAAGCAGCGAACCGAAGATGAAGATTGTGATGGCCACGATGAAGAGGCGACGACGACCAAGGATGTCGCCAAGCTTGCCGTAGATCGGGGTGGTGATGGTCGAGGTGATGAGGTAGGCGGTGGTCACCCAAGCCTGAAGTTCCAGACCCTTAAGGTCGTCCGCGATGGTGCGCATTGCCGCACCAACAACCGACTGGTCTAGTGCCGACAGGAACATACCTGACATGAGGCCGACGAGGACCAACATGATTTGCTTGTGGGTCATTTCACCCGAAATAGCTGAGGCGGCCGCTGCCGCCTTGCGTTCTGCACGTGCCAAGAGTGGCTCCGTTTCTGTGTCTTTGATACGAATCCTCGAGGTTTGCCTCGGGATGATTTGCCTATCGAAGTTAGGCTTGAACTTATGTTCCAGCCTAAACGCCGAAAAGGTTCTACGCCAGTAAACCGCCTCTTGACTTTGGTTATTTCCGGAGGCTTGATTTTCGGCGCAGCAGTCGGACCGGCATTTGCAGCCGGTGCCACCCCAACCCCTACGCCATCGCCCGAGAACACTCACCAGGTCGAAGTGCCAGGGCCAACTCCGACGGCGATTGGCGACCCGAGCGGCAGCATCGGCGGAACCCCAACCCCGACGCCAACGCCAACCCTCACGCCGACCCCGACCCCGAGCACTCCGGTGCTTTGTGGTGTCTGTTTCAACCCAGGCGCTAATTCTCTGACCAAGGCCAACTCGCTTTGGGTGGTTGCCAATAAGCAGCGCCCGCTCAACCCAATCACTTATAAGCCAGCAATCGGTTATTTCAAGGGTGTGCAGGTTGCCAAGGTGACCGCGGCGGCGTTGAGCAAGATGGCGGCCGGTATGCTCAAGGATAAGGCCGGTACCCTGCTTTTGAACTCGGGTTATCGCAGTTATGACACCCAGGTGACGGTTCACGATCGTCAGGTAAAACGTCTAGGTTTGAAGGCTGGCGAAGCACTTGCCGCACGCCCGGGTTATTCGGAGCACCAGACCGGGCTAGCCGCAGATGTCAGTGCCGCCGGTCAGGGCTGCACGATTCAGGTTTGCTTCGCCAAGACCAAGGCCGGCAAGTGGCTGGCTGCCAACGCCTGGCAATACGGTTTCATCCTGCGCTACCCGGATGGTCAAACCGCGACCACCGGCTATCAGTTCGAACCTTGGCACTTCAGGTACGTGGGCGTCGAGCTCGCGACCGAAATGAAGTCGCAGAACATCACCGTGCTCGAGAAGTTCTGGAAGCTTCCGGCCGCACCTAGTTACAACTACTAGGTATTCGCCGAGCTAGCCGAGCACTCCGTCGACCAGGGTCTTGGCTTCTGCTTGGACCTGCTCTAGGTGGGCTTGTCCCTTAAAGCTCTCGGCGTAGATCTTGTAGACGTTCTCGGTGCCCGAAGGGCGAGCAGCGAACCAGGCATTCTCGGTCTCGACCTTTAGACCACCAAGGGCTGCGTTGTTGCCCGGGGCGTGGGTCAAGATCGCGGTGATCTTTTCGCCGGCCAGTTCGGTTGCCGAAACATCGGTGGCCGAAAGCTTGCCCAACTTGCTCTTCTGCTCGAGGGTCGCCGGTGCGTCGATGCGCTCATAAACCGAGGCGCCAAACTTGTCGGTCAGCTCGTTGTAGCGCTGGGATGGAGTCTTGCCGGTAACCGCGGTAATCTCGGCGGCTAGTAGGGCCAGAATCAGGCCATCCTTGTCGGTCGACCAAGACTTGCCGTTGAGGCGCAAGAACGAAGCGCCGGCAGACTCTTCGCCACCGAAACCGACCGAACCATCGATAAGGCCAGGCACAAACCACTTGAAACCAACCGGCACCTCAATCAAGCGGCGGCCGAGGTCTTCAACCACGCGGTTGATGATTGACGACGAAACCATGGTCTTGCCAACGGCTGCGTCAGCGGCCCATCCCGGACGGTTGCGGTAAAGGTAGTCGATGCCCACGGCCAAGAAGTGGTTCGGGTTCATCAGGCCGCCGTCACGGGTCACGATGCCGTGACGGTCTGCGTCGGCGTCGTTTCCGGTTGAGATGTCGAATCGCGAGCGGCCCTCGATGAGCGAGGCCATCGCGTGTGGCGATGAGCAGTCCATGCGGATCTTGCCATCCCAGTCGAGGGTCATGAAGCCGAACTGGAAGTCGACGTTCGGGTTCACCACGGTCAGGTTCAGGGCATAGCGCTCGCCGATTGCGCCCCAGTAGTCAACCGAAGCGCCACCCATTGGGTCGGCACCAATCTTGACGCCGGCGTCGCGAATCGCATCCATGTTCAGAACGTCACCGAGCTGGTGGATGTAGTTGTCGCGGAAGTGGAACTTCACGGCGTCAGGCATCGAAGTCTTTACCTCGCGCATTCCACCAAGGATGATTTCGTTAGCGCGCGCGGCGATCCAGTTGGTGGCATCGCTATCGGCTGGGCCACCGTGAGGTGGGTTGTACTTGAAGCCGCCGTCGGTTGGCGGGTTGTGGCTTGGGGTGATGACCAGGCCGTCGGCCATTGATCGGTCGCCCGCCTGCTTGCCCTCATTGTGGTTGATGATGGCTACCGAAACCGCAGGGGTTGGCACATAGCGACCCTCGGCATCGACCATGGTCAAGATGCCATTGCCGGCGAGCACGGCCAGCGCGGTCTCTTCGGCTGGGCCAGAAAGTGCGTGGGTATCCTTGCCGACATAAATCGGGCCATGGATGTTCTCGCGCTGACGGTACTCAACAATCGCCTGAGTGATGGCCGCGATGTGCTGCTCGTTGAACGAACCGTTTAGCGAGGTACCTCGGTGACCGCTGGTGCCGAAGGTGACCTTCTGCTCTGCGGTGGTCACATCCGGGCGAATTTCGTAATAAGCCTCGATCAGTTTGTCGATGTTGACTAGGTCAGATTCTTGGGCTTTTTGCCCCGCACGCGCACTCATAAGACTATTTTCGCCGTTAACCTTTATGTATGGCTACGAAATCGCGTAACAGTTCAGCAAAGACCTACTCATACCTAGGTCCGGTTGGCACGTTTACCGAACTCGCTATGGCACAGGTGCCTGAGGCAAAGGGAGCCACCTGGCACCCGGTGGCCAATGTGCAAGAAGCTATCGACAACGTCATTTCGGGCCACTCGGCTCGCGCCGTGATTCCAATCGAAAACTCGATCGAGGGTGGAGTCTCGGCAACTCTCGACGCGCTCGCCGCAACCGAGGGCATTCGCATCTTCGGCGAATACCTCGTGCCGGTCACCTTCAACCTAGTTGCCGCCCCGGGCGTTGCCATCAAGGATGTAGTCACGGTTGCAACCCACCCGGTTGCCTACGCCCAGACCCACAAGTGGTTGGCTGCCAACCTTGCAGGGCACGCATACTTGCCGGCTACCTCGACCGCTGCTGCTGCTGCCGGTTTGTTGCACGCCGACTCAATCGCCAATGCCGCCGTGGCCGCTTCGACCATCACCGATCACTACAAGCTCAAGGTGTTGGCCAAGAACATCGGTGAATACAAGAACGCCCAGACTCGCTTCATCCAGATCGGTTTGGCTGGCAAGGCTCCGGCTGCGACCGGTCGCGACAAGACCTCGGTAATCATCGAGATGCCAAACGACCGACCTGGTGCACTGCTTGAACTGCTAGAACAGTTCGCGGTTCGCGGCGTTAACCTTTCGAGAATCGAGTCACGCCCAATCGGCGACAAGCTCGGTCGCTACCGATTCAACGTCGACGCGCAGGGTCACATCGAGGATGCTGCCATCGCAGAGGCGCTCAAGGGCCTGCACCGCTTCAGCCCAAAGGTTCAGTATCTGGGTTCTTACCCTCGTGCCGACAAAGAGAAATCTGTGCACGAAGGCAACAACTCGGACGCACAGTTCGGCGATGCCGACCAGTGGTTCAACTCGCTAAATAAGTAGCCGCTGTCAAAAGCGCGTAATGACGCTTTGGTAAATTTCTACAAATTGCCTAGACAAGGGTTTACCCCTGACGCCATACTCATAACTGGGGGGAGACGGGCGGCTTTTTGCGTTTTTATGGAAGACGAGTTTAGAGTTTCGATGCGCGGTTATGACCGCGCTCAAGTCGATGCTCGAGTTAGCGAGCTTCGCGATGAACTCTCGCGCGCTCGACAGAGCAATAACCGCAATAGTCAAGAACTCGACGCAATGCGCGCCGAGATCGCCTCACTAAACGATCAACTTACTCGCACGGGCAAGATTGACGCCGCCGCCATCGTTGCCGAGGCCGATCGAGTCTCAGGCGCATCTGCCCGAGCGGCAAAAGACGCCGAGTCGATTCTCAACGAGGCTCAGGCCATGTCGGCTGAACTTTTTCAACAGGCCAAGGATGAGGCTGCTCGCATCGTTGCCGAGGCTGAGTTGGCAGCCGAGAAGGCAAAATCACTCCTGAAGGCCGAGCTAGACGCGATTCGAAATCGATTTAGAGACGAACAGTCACAGCTCTAGGTTGAACCTCAAACTCGGCTTCTAGCACACTGCCCATCGGGTCGCCATCGAGCTGAATGAAAACCGGATTCTCGGGAGTTACGCGAATCTTCTTGCCGTTGAGATTTTCGAGGGTTTTGACATCCGCAGTCTGATCAATCAAATGCCGTAGCTGGCGGTTCTCGCGCAAGTTCTCTACCCAGGTGACTCGCCCCCAGAAATCTATCCAGTTCCAAAAGCGTCGCGGGCCAACGGCGGCAACGTCCAAGATGCCGTCGTCTAATGCGGCGTCGGGCATAAGGGTTATTCGGCCGGGCAGCCAACCAACGTTGCCGATGATCAGCGAGACCACCTTAAGATTGCGCGGCTCGCGGCCGTCGACCGAGACATCCATGCGTTCAAAAAGGGTCGGTAGTGACTTGATGCCACCTTCGATATAGGCGAACCAGCCGATTGCCTTCTTGAGCTTCGGGTCGGTCTTTTGAAAAATCTTTGCATCGAGACCCATGCCGGCCATGACCGAGAAGATTCGTTCTGCGCGCGAACCGTCTTCGTGAATTATGCGCACTAGCCCAAGGTCGATTGGGTGACGATTGCCATGTAGAGCTCTATCCACCGCGCTCGGAAGGTCATACAGATCGATTTTCAGATTTCGAGCCAAAACATTACCTGTGCCGGCCGGCAGAATTCCTAGAGTCACCTGATCGCCAATGTTGTTCAGGCTCACCGCTTCGACTACTTCACGGATGGTGCCGTCCCCTCCAGAAATCAACAGGTGAGTTGCACCCTGAGCCATTGCGCGAAGGGCTTGCGGGCCACCCGGCTCCTCGACGGTGGTTTCCAGCCAAAGCGTTGGCTCCCAACCGAGAGGCATCACGGCCGATTCGATGACGGCGGTGAGCCGGCGACGACTAGCCCGGTCCGGGTGAAAAATCACGGCGACGCGGTTCTTCGCGACGCTCGTCCTCTTCGATTGCTTAGCCATGGCTTTAGCCTAAGTCGAATCGGGCGTCAGTGACACCCCTCGGGTAGGCTTAACCCCGTGATTGATAGCAACCTACTTCGTGAAAACCCAGACGCCATTAAGGCATCCCAGCGCGCTCGCGGCAACGACGAGTCAATCGTTGACGATGCGGTTCAGGCCGACATCACCTGGCGCAAGTGCCTGCAAGAGTATGAATCACTTCGTGCCGAGCAAAACGCCGCCGCAAAGCTGGTTGGTGCTGCGTCGAAGGAAGATCGCCCGGCGCTCATCCAAGCCGGTCAGGTTCTAGCCGAGAAGGTAAAGGCTGCGCTCGAGATCGCCAACGCGGCCGAGGTTCACCTAAACCAGTTGATCTGGAAGATCGAGAACGTTGTCATCGAGGGCATCCCCGCCGGTGGCGAAGAGAACTTCACCGTAATCAAAGAGGTCGGCACCAAGAAGGCATTCGACTTCGAGCCACGCGACCACGTTGCGCTTGGCGAACTGCTCGACATCATCGACATCGAACGCGGTGTCAAGGTTTCTGGCTCACGCTTCTATTTTTTGAAGGGCTGGGGCGCACGCCTCGAGCTAGCCATGATGAACATGGCCCTAGACCTAGCCAGCAAGCACGACTTCACCGCGCTGATCACCCCGACCCTGGTTCGCCCAGAGGTCATGGCCGGCACCGGCTTCCTTGGTGAGCACTCGGATGAGATCTACTACCTGCCTGCCGACGACCTGTACCTAACCGGTACCTCTGAGGTTGCGCTCGCCGGATACCACCGCGACGAGATCATCGACCTATCGGCTGGCCCACTGCGCTATGCCGGTTGGTCGACCTGCTACCGTCGCGAGGCCGGTTCGGCTGGTCGAGACACCCGCGGAATCCTGCGCGTGCACCAGTTCAACAAGCTAGAGATGTTCAGCTACATCAAGCCTGAAGATGCCGAGAACGAGCACCTAAAGCTGCTTGCTCTCGAAGAAGAGATGCTTCAAGCCTGTGAGCTTTCATACCGCGTCATTGACACCGCGGCCGGTGACCTCGGCTCGAGTGCCGCTCGCAAGTATGACTCTGAGGCTTGGGTTCCATCCCAGCAGACCTACCGCGAGCTAACTTCGAGCTCAAACTGCACCACCTACCAGGCTCGTCGCCTCAACGTGCGTTACCGCGACGAGAACGGCAAGACCCAGACCGCCGCCACCCTCAACGGAACCCTGGCCACCACTCGCTGGTTGGTAGCGATCCTTGAGACCCACCAGCAGGCCGACGGTTCGGTGCGCATCCCAGCAGCGCTTCGCCCATACCTTGGCGGAGTCGAAGTTATCGAGCCAAAGGTTCGCGCCTAGCCCGAGGGCCACGCCGTTATGTCGACCACACCAATCGCGACCGGAGACGATCGTTGGCTCATTGCCATCGACATTGACGGCACGCTGGTCCACGACGATGGCTACCTTTCACCGCGAGTGGTCGCCGAGGTTGAGCGAGTCCGTGCGCTAGGTCACGAGATCATCGTGGCCACCGGTCGCAGCGCGGCAAACGCCATCCCAGTGGTTAATTCGGTTGGTATCAAACACGGATACAGCGTGTGCTCAAACGGAGCCGTCACCATCGAGGTTGACCCCGCTCATCCGCGCGGATTCAAGCCGGTTGAGGTCATCACCTTCGACGCCAGCGCCGTGCTGAAGCGCCTCATCAAGCACCTGCCCGACGCGCACTTCGCGGTCGAAACGGCCAATGGCGACTACAAGTTTCACAAGGCTTTTCCGGCCTACGCGCTCGGTGACAACAACATCGAAACCCCGCTGCACGAACTCATGAGCGACCCGGTCAGCCGCGTGGTCGTGCTATCGCCGGGGCAGTCGGTTGAAGACTTCTTGGATGTGATTGCCGAGGTCGGTCTGCACTCGGTTTCATACGCCATCGGCTACACCGCTTGGCTCGACATTTCACCGCAGGGCATCAGCAAGGCTTCGGCGCTAGAGGCACAGCGCAAGGCACTCGGTATCGCCCCTGACCGCGTGATCACCATGGGTGACGGACGCAACGACATCTCGATGTTTGAGTGGGCGAGGGCCGGCGGCGGTTTGGCCTTTGCGATGGGCCAGGGCCCGGATGAGGTCAAGGCCGCAGCCACCGCGGTAACCGCTTCGGTCGAGGATGACGGTGTGGCCCAGGTGCTCGCCGCCTTCGAAGGCATTTTGTTTACTCACGAGGCGATCTAGCCGCCGGTTGATTTTTCTCGGGTCGACAGCCGCGAGTTTTTACTCTAAACTTGGAGGCACGGAAGCGTGCCGGAGCGGCCGAACGGAACAGTCTTGAAAACTGTCGTAGTTAATAGCTACCGTGGGTTCAAATCCCACCGCTTCCTCCAGATGAAACCCCAGCCCTAAAAAGCTGGGGTTTTTCTTTGCCCGGACAATGTCTAGAAATTGTCTGACGAGCGATCTAAAATCGAAAACGAGGGGAGAACTGGATGACTACTGTGATTCGTAAACTCACCCCTGCAAAGATCAAAGCCGAGCGTGCCCGCCTTCTAAAGAGGGCGCAGGTAAAGTCTGTTATCGAACTTCGCCGCCGCGTGAATCGCTTCGACGCCTCAATCGAGCAGCAGGGAATCCTGATGCGGCTTGATGACCTGAGTTTCTTGGAAGGTTCGAACCCGAAAGCTTCTTAGGTGAATCTCGAGGAGGCAGTTGCCTCATTCTCCAAAGAACTGGAAAATTTGCTGAAGTCGATTTTCGGCAGACCTGTACCACTAATTGCCAGCTGGCAAAGGATTAGAAATGTCTGGCGAGTGTCAATCTCAACGGCAGATGTTTCAGGAATGCAGATCTCGATTAAAAGTCAACCTGTGTTCCAGTTGCAGTTCAGGTACCAATGTGAATACCAAGCATCCAGAAGTCGCCTAACCATTCGAAAGTCGAGCTTCAAGGTGATGCATGCCTTATCTCGCATGCCACTCTGGCATTACGACTACGTTCGAGACATGAAAAAAGCCGCATCTGCGATTGCACATCTCAATGTTTATGCGCATCGAAACGAAATAGTAGGTGCGATGGCCGTGGCAAATCGCAAACCCGAAGATATGCAACTTCAAGCAATACATTTTCCATTCGGAGGGCCTAGATACAGGCCGACAATCGAAGATGTCTTTGAAATGTTGATCACCGAATTCGATATTGATGTCGCTGACGGGGCACAGAACGCGATAAAGAAAAGTCGCATTCTCTACTTCAAAAGGCAACTCGAAAGCGCGGTATTCGAAGCGCCTCAAATAGCGGCATCCGTGTTGCGTGATTTGGGATTCAAGGTAGAGCCTCCGAGTTTGCTGTAAGGGGTGGCTTTGCCAAGAGCACGCGGTTAAACTGGAGGTTCATGAAAAATCCATTTGCGCGCAAGAAGTCGGCCGAACTCAGCAAAGCCCCTAAGGGTTTTGCTCGTCACGGCCGCATCCGTGTGCAGTCAAAGGGCAGTGCAATCGGCGGCCTTTTGGTGAAGGGTTTTGCCGCGGTTCTAGGCGCAACTATTGCCATCGCGGGCATTTCGGTTTGGGATATCAGCAACAGCATCCGTGCCAACGGCATCGAACTGCAGGGGCCAAAGGTCACCGCAGCCGACCTAAAGGGTCCGATCAACATGCTGCTCATCGGCTCCGACAGCCGACAGGGCACCAACTCCAAAATCTTCGGTAGCGAGACCTCGGTCTTGGCCGACGTCGAAATCTTGATTCACATCTCGGCCGACCGCAAGAATGCGGTTGCCCTCAGCTTCCCTCGCGACCTGATGGTGCCTTGGCCTGCTTGCCCGAGCACCTCGGGTGGTTCAGGTTACCTGCCACAGTCGCTGGGTCAGATCAACGCGACCATTGCCAACGGTGGTCCTGGTTGCACCCTGCTCACCATCGAGCAGCTAACCGGCTTGAAGATTCCATACTTGGCGACCATCAACTTCGGTGGCGTTATCGAAATGTCGAACGCAATCGGTGGTGTTGATGTCTGTGTCGCCCGCCCGATTCACGACCAGTACACCTTCTTGAACCTCGAAGCCGGAATGCACAACCTAAAGGGCATGCAGGCACTTCAGTTCTTGCGCACCCGCCACGGTGTCGGTGACGGTTCAGACCTCAGCCGCATTTCAAACCAGCAGGTCTTCTTGACCTCTTTGCTGCGCAAGATCAAGAGCGAGGGTGTTCTCAACAACCCGATTCAGCTCTACTCGCTAGCCAACGCAGCGGCGCGCAACATGCAGCTTTCAACCTCTCTGACCGATGTCAACGTGATGATCGGCATCGCGCAAGCGTTGAAGTCGGTTGACCTAGACAAGATGACCTTCCTTCAGGTTCCCGCTCACGGTGGTTTGCCTGCCCCATACTCGGGTCGCGTCATGCCTAACTACGACCAGGCCAACCTGATCTTCCAGAAACTGGTCAATGACGAGCCAATCATCATCGACAAGGCCAACACCGGTTCTGGCGCAGTCGCACAGGGTGGCGCCACCGCGACCCCAACGGCTTCGGCAACTCCTAAGCCGGGTGCTACCGCGACCGCTTCGGCAACCCCGACCCCAACGGCGCTGCCAGAGTGGGCCCGCGGAACCAACGCGGCAACCACCACCTGCTCGGGCTAAAACCAGCCCAGCCATCCTTGGTTTTCTAACCTCGGGTTTCGGTTCTTCTGAGATTCGACTAAACTAGACCAGTCCGAGGAGTCGTCGCATAGCCCGGTCGAGTGCGCCCGCCTGCTAAGTGGGTAGGGAGGTTAAATCTCCCTCGAGGGTTCAAATCCCTCCGACTCCGCCACGGATGATCCAACCAGGCCTTTAGCAAGCCTGGGGTTTACAAGGTCGGCGAGACCAAGTAAACTTCTAAAGTTGCCTCGGCAACGCAAAGCAACACCAACGCGTTTGTAGCTCAATGGATAGAGCATCTGACTACGGATCAGAAGGTTGGGGGTTCGAGTCCCTCCAAGCGCACTAAAACCCGGTTTCTTCTCACGAGAGCCGGGTTTTTTCATTTAAGCGGTGACCTAGACTCAGATCATGACGTGGAGTTTGCTGGTTTCGGTTGCGGTGTTTAGTTTCGTGACCTCGGTTACGCCTGGGCCCAACAACACCTTCTTGCTTTCGTCTGGGGCCAACTTCGGTCTTCGCAAGTCACTGCCTTATCTAAACGGCATCATGGCTGGTCTAACCGGCATGATGATTGCCCTCGGTGCCGGACTCGGGGTCATTTTCACCACGCTGCCTTTGGTTTATCAGGTGCTCAAGTGGGTCGGCTTTGCCTATATAGTTTGGTTGGCATTTCAGATCATCAAGAGCACCAGCAAGTCTGAGACCGCAGAGCCCAAATACATCGGCTTCGCGAAGGCAACCACCTTCCAGTTTGTGAACCCTAAAGCGTGGGTCGTCGTTGCCTCATTCATGGCCACATCCGTGCCGGTTGGTTCGGGCCTCGGAGCCACCGCATTCATTTGTGTAGTGTTCCTGGTTTTCACTTATCCGGGCGCTTTGCTCTGGGCCGTTGCCGGCCAGGTTTTGAAGACCTGGCTAAGCGACCCGGTTCGTCGCCGAATCTTCAACATAGTTGCTTCAATACTTCTGGTTCTTTCGATGGTTCCAGTTCTCTTTTTGCACTAGTCGGAAATCTTGTCGCCTCGTGCCAAACTAGGCACATGTTGAATCGACGTCGCAGCAACGCAATCTTCTTCTTCGCCCTGGCCGCGGTTGGCCTCGCCACCGCCTGGTATTTCAACTCGATTGCGATGATGCGCGGTGAAAACTACATCACGGATGGCTTCACCAGCAACGTCGACTGGGTCTATTCACTCGACCTGCTAATCGGTGGAACCGCCGGTATGGCGTTCATCATCATCGAGGGCCGTCGCCTCAAGATGCGCTACTTGCTTCTCTACATCGCGGCAGCATTCGTCACTGCCTTCGCGTTCGTGTTTCCGCTGTTCTTGGCGATGCGTGAGCTCACCCTGCACAAGCGCGAGCTGGCCGGCGGCAAGATCAAGCGCTACGTCTTCGACGAGCACAACGTCATAGTCTGGATACCAGGAACCGTGACAGCAACCACTCCGGTCCTGGTCATGAACGACGGCCACAACGTATTCGACCCGAAGACCTCGACCTTCGGTGCCACCTGGGGCGTGCTCGAGGCGCTTCAGGAACGTCCGGTCGGCGGGCCACGCATCCAAGCGGAGCAGCAGCCATTGATCATCGGTGTCACCTACAAGAACAACGATGGCAAGATCCGCGGAATCGAATATTCGCCGACCGATGTCATCGATGCGCATCCTGAAATTCTCGAAAACTTCATGGATGGCTGGAGCCACACCGGCCCAACCGGCAACGACTATCACGAGCTAATCGCGCGCAAGATTTTGCCGACCATCGCCGCCGAATTCGGAGTGGAACTAAAGCGCGAGCGCACCGCAATCGGTGGCTCAAGCATGGGCTCGCTGACTTCGATGTATGCGATGTCGAAGCATCCTGATGTCTACGGCACCGTGCTCGGTTATTCGACCCACTGGCCACTCGGGGGAAACCTGCTGGTTGATGAGATGACTCGAATCTTGCCAGCGCCGGGCAGCCACCGAATTTGGTCAGATGGCGGAACCACAGAACTCGATGCCGCCTACGGACCCTTCCAGGCTTACTTCCGCCAAAACATGGCGGCCAAGGGATACCGCCTCGGCGAGGATTTCATCGAAACCAGCTATCCGCAAACCGGTCACAATGAACTCTGGTGGGCAGTGCGCGTTGAGCACCCAATCAACTGGTGGTTGGCTGGCCTGTAGACCTAGCGCGAGATTCGGGCCACCAACCGGCGAATCAAGAGCAACAAGAAGCCGAGGCCAATCATCAATACCGTAATGCCCGCGATGTACTCAAACATCCCGGCGAGACCGGCCTTCTCGTTCGGGTTCAAGAACCAGTAGGCCCACCAGCCATCGAGCATGCCTCGGGTAACCGAGAATGTGAGCCAGGCAAGAGGAAAAGCGGCTACCCAAAGGGACGCGCGCAACTTGAGGTGTGGCCAACCGGCAATCAAAACCCAGTCGAGCAGAATCAGAACCGCAGCCCAAACGTGCATGATTTCGTTGGGTACAACCGGCCAGTCATAACCCGCGTCACGGATGTCGCCGGGGGAGTTGCGAAGTAGCGCGTTGTAAACCACGGCAATCACCACAGAGTAAGTGGTGGCCGACATCCTGGCAATGGTGACCTGCTTCTTCTCAGGGGTGCCGGTCCAGCTGAGCCAGCCGGTGTAAGCCAACATGAAGCCGGCGATCAAGGTGCCTTGGATGCTGAAGTAGGCGAAATATTCGGCCGGTCTGAAGAGGTTGTGGGCTAAACGGTCGGTGACCTGCCAAACCACGCTCGAGAGGATAGCGGCTGCGGCTAGCCAGCGAAACACTGCGACGATGCGAGTTGATTTCATGCACTCAATCTAGTCGTATGGTTGCATCATGGACTCTCTGAATCGCCATGAAGATTACGGGCAAGAGGCGCTTGACGAAACTCACCTAGGCGCTAACCCGATCGAGCAGCTGAAGCGTTGGTTGCTCGACGCCGAGGCCGAGCAGATTTATGAGCCAAATGCCTTCGTGCTCGGCACGGTAGACCAGGATGGCCAGCCGACCTCGCGCACGGTTCTGCTCAAGGGGTTCAGTGACGAGGGTCTGTTCTTCGCAACCAACTACCTATCGCGCAAGGGCGAGGCGGTCTCGCAAAACCCTAAGGTTTCAGCGGTGTTCGGCTGGTATTCGATGTATCGCCAGGTGCTCATCCAAGGTGTCGCACACAAAGTCGTTGCCCCAGAATCCGACGAATACTTTCACTCGCGCCCACACGATTCGCAGGTCGCAGCCTGGTCGAGCCATCAGTCCAAACCCATCGAAAACCGTGCAGCCCTCGACGCTCAGTTTGATGAAGCCCTAACTCGCTTCAATGGCAAGGATGTGCCTCGGCCTGAATACTGGGGCGGCTATCGAATCGTGCCAACCCGAATCGAGTTCTGGAAGGGTCGGTCGAACCGCATGCACGACCGAATCGTGTTTGAGCGAACTCTTGACCACTTGGGTTCAGCCTCTGACTGGGTTATTAAGCGCCTACAGCCTTAACCGAGGTAAGGGCGCAGCTCAACCTTGCGGTTGCAGGCCTTCGAGCCGGCGGCTGCTAGTGCGAGGGCTTCATCCTTGTCGGCTGCGTTAATCAACCAGAAGCCGCTGTAGTGCTCGACCTCGTTGTAGAGCGAACCCGGGGTCACGATGCCCGCGCCGTCGCGGTTATCCAGAACCGTCGCCGCTTCGCCATGGTTGATTCCGGCCGCGGTAATCCAGTGCCCGTTAGCCTCGAGCATTTCATTGAACGCATCGATGGCCGCCATCTCGTTGCCGCTGGCCTTCTCGGTCTGGTCGTCAATCACAAAAATGATGAATCTCATAGCCCGAGTCTATAAACTCGAGAACCACAACGGTGAACGTTTGGAAAGGTCGCCATGCAGAAACGTATCCTTGGAAAAGGACTCGAGGTCTCAGCAATCGGTCTAGGTTGCATGGGCCTTAGCGGCTCCTATGGCCCGGTTCTCGAGCGCTCTGAAAGCAACCGTTTTTTGCGAGATGCGGTCGATCGCGGAGTCACATTTTTTGATACCGCCGAGGTCTATGGCCCGTACCTCAACGAAGAGATAGTCGGAGAGGCTCTAAGCCCGGTGCGCGAGCAGGTGGTCATCGCTACCAAGTTCGGCTTTGCCTACCAGGATGGCGTACCCGGCGCCCCAGACAGCTCGCGAGCAAACATTCGGCGTGCAGTGGAGGGTTCACTAAAACGCCTCAAGACCGACTACATCGACCTCTACTATCAACACCGGGTAGACCTTAATACTCCAATCGAAGAAGTCGCCGAAACAGTCGCTGAGCTCATTGCCGAGGGCAAGGTAAAACACTTCGGTCTCTCTGAAGCAGGCGCCAACACCATCCGCCGAGCTCACGCCATTTACCCCGTGACCGCCCTGCAGAGCGAATACTCGCTTTGGTTTCGCGACCATGAAACCGAAATCATCCCAACCCTCGAAGAGTTGGGCATCGGCTTCGTTCCGTTCAGCCCTCTAGGCAAGGGTGCGTTGACCGGCACGCTAACTGCTGAATCGGCTTATGCAGAGAGCGACATTCGTTCTACCATTCCACGTTTTCAAAAAGATGTCATCGCCGAAAACCTCAAGTTGGTAGAGGCCCTGAAGCAAGTTGCGGCCGACATGGGCGTTACCCCTGCGCAACTGGCGCTGGCTTGGGTGCTCGCGCAAAAGCCATGGATCGCTCCGATTCCGGGCACTCGTCGCACCGAGCGATTGGTCGAAAATATTGGCGGAGCCGAGGTCAAGTTCTCGGCCGATGATTTGTCTCGCGTGAATGCCATTGCTGCCGAAATAGTCATCCAAGGCGACCGCTATAACGCCATCCAAGCTGCTCGCGTAGGCTTATAAATATGTCAGCCGAAGAAGTCACCGCATACATCGAAGCCCAGGATGAGCCGAAGCGCTCGACCCTGTTGGCCGTTCGCACGACCCTTCTAGAAATCGAGCCATCACTCGAGCAGGTAATCGCCTGGAACACTCCGCAGTTCAAATACAACGGCAAGTATGCGGTTGGGTTTGCAGCCTTCAAGAAGCACCTGACCTTCTCACCTCAGAGCGCAGAAGTTATGACCGCGCACGCCGCCGACCTAGCCGACTACGTGGTCTCAAAGAGCTCGTTTCAGTTCGCGGTGGATGCCCCACTGCCAAGAGCGCTGCTGACAAAGTTGCTCAAGGCGCGCTTAGCCGAACTCGGCTAAAAAGCACGAATCCGCAATCGACGAAAGCCCAGTTGAAATGAGGCGCGTCCTATCTATTCGTTCGCCCGAACAATAGACTTGTCCACAGGCCGAAAGCCCCCATTTTCGGTAGGCAAACGCACGATCGGATCCAGGTTTGAATAAGAAATGGCGCGAGGCGCGACGCATTGTCGCTCTTGCATTGTCGTCACTTCTTGTCACCGCTCTATTGACAGTTTTTAACCCGTCAGCGGCTAATGCGGCTCCAGCTGTAACTTCGCTCAGCGTGACCAGCGGAACCACGCTCGGTGCCACCGTTGTGACAATAACGGGAACTGGCTTGACCTCGACCACTGCAGTGACATTCGGCGGCACCGCCGGTACGGCAATCACCAACACGAGTGCCACTCAAATCTCAGTGACCACCCCGGCACACGCAGCCGGAGCAGTTGACGTCGTTGTCACCTCGGGCGGTCAAACAACAACTGTTACAGGCGGATACACCTATACGCTGGCAACTTTGGCGCCACCAACCTCAATGGTTGTTAGTCCTAACTTCAACGTGACAAACGGCTACTACCTATCAGTAGCCTTTACCGCTGCTAGCGGAGCGACCACCACTCGAGCTGAGCTGATCAACAATGCGACCGGTGCGACAGTTGGAGCAAACAACTTTTTTACAAGCGGTAACTTGTTTACCGGTTTGCTCCCTAACACCAGCTATACCGTCAACCTATATTCAGTCGGAAGCAGCGGAACGTACACGAACGGGCAAAGCATTGCCCAGAGTTCGACAGTCACAACGACTAGCGCTGCACCCGCTGCGATCTCGTGGGGAGCGATAACGCTAACTGTCACCCCGAGTTCGTCCACTGTTTTAGCGGCAACCCTCTCGGCTCCCGCAACCGGTGCCACCTACTACCGCTATACGCTTTATGACAACTCTGGTACCTTCATCCGCGTTCAGGACACCACGGCAACCTCGAACAGCTTCGTCGGATTAACCCCGGCAACCACCTACAAGGTGTCGGTTAAGGCATTCGGAAACGGGATCTCGTATCTCGACACGGTCAGTGACCTTGGTCCAGTTTCAGGAACTACTGCAACCCCAATTCAGATGACAGCACCGAGTGCGGTAGTTGCAAGTTCAACCGCCGACTCGATTACTTTCAGCTATGGCTCGGTTACCGGTGCGGTGGCCTACCGGGCAACGCTCTATGACTCGACCCAGACTCAGATTATTTCGACCTTTGCAAACGCAGGAAATACGCCTACATTTACGGGGCTTACAGCAGGCGCGAGCTATTACCTGTCGGTAATCGCAATCGGTGATGGAATCACCTACACGACTTCTGCGCCGGTTGTTTCCGGACCCTTCCAAGCGCTAACCAGCAATACCTTGGCTGCCCCGAGCATTTCTGCGATTTTTGCCTCGTCTCCAACTGGCAACTCGGTCATTCTTACCGCCACCAACAACTCGGGAATAACTGCTAACAACTACAACTATTTTGTTTATGACAGCAACAACGTCTTGGTCGCAAAGTATTCGAACGCTGCAAGCTCAATTACCGTCCTCGGCTTGAACTATGGCGCAACTTACACATTTGACGCCAGCCAGGCTTCATTCGGTTATGCCGAATCGCCTAGATCCGCGTCCAGAGCCACAATAACTACTCCGGCCGCGGCCACACCAACAACGCTGGCCACCCCAGCAACTCCGACTTATACGACCGCGGGCACTGCGCTCACTGGCAGCTCAATCACTGCTTCGGTAACGGCGGTTTCGAACGCAACTAGTTATCTCTGGTTCTTGTACGACAGCACCGGAACTACGGTTTTGTCTAGCCTTGCAGGTGGAGCCTCAGTTACCTTTAGCGGCTTGAATCCGTCCACAAACTACAGCGTTGCCGTAATGGCGATAGGTACTCCAAACCAATACGTCAGTTCCTGGTACAGCAACTCGGCTCTGTCAACAAAACTTTCCGCGACCACTGCTGCTTCAACGGCCATCACGACGCTTGCCACTCCTACTCCGGTGGTTACTGCCAACGCCACGAACCCAACCGCGACCTCAGCCACCGTCACGTTTACCGCAACGACTGCCGGCACATTCGTCTCTTACACGCTGAGGCTTTACGACGCATCTGGCAACTTGATTTCAACGATGCCTTACTTCACCACGAACACCGTGGTCAACGGTCTTCAGCCGAACAGCAGCTATTCGGTGACGCTTACCGCAAATGGCGATGGCGTTAACTACATCAGTTCGCCTGAGAGTAGTAAGGTCACCTTCAACACCCGAGGAGCAATCAAGATTGTTCCCGTGACGCCAGCCGTTGGCGCTCTGACACCCCAGGCAGCCGTACTAACTTTCTCTCCTCCGGTAGGCGTCGTTTCAACTATTGCTCGCTTATATGACTCGAACTCACGTTTACTTGCTGTGGTGCCTGGATTTACGTCGGGAGCCAGCATCTCGACGTCACTGATTCCTTCCACCACATATAAGGCGTCGCTGATTTTCATTGGAAACGGCTCAACGGTCTTGGATTCAGATGAGAGTGCTCTGGTCACCTTCACTACGCCAGCACCAATTACGATCGCGGTCGCTGCCCCGACTCAGTCAGCAACCAGCGCTACTGGTGTGACCTTCGCATTTACCTCACCAGTTGGCGCAATCTACTGCCGACTAACGATTTGGGACAGCACTGGAACTACGGTCATCTCAAGAATTGGCCAGTTTGCTAACAACGGAGCGGTTGCCGGTTTGCTGGCCAACACCTCATATAAGGCCAGCATCAAGTGTTTTGGAAATGGCGTTGGCTACCTTGACTCTCCAGAGTCACCGCAGGTTGCCTTTAGCACCGGAGGCATCCAAAAACTTTTAGCACCGACAATCACACAAGTCACGGCCACTTTTACGGGCAACACTCTCAGCTTTACGTCTCAGGCGGGAACCGTTTCGACCCGTGTGAAGATTTACGACAGCTCAGACAACCTGCTGCAAAGCGTTGCGGTAGCCAACACCGCCAGTTTCAGCATCCTCAGTCTTGTTCCGAACACCACCTACAAAGTTTCGGTAACGGCGATCGGTAACGGCGTCACTTTCCTTGACTCTGATGAAGGCGACAAGTACACATTCTCTACCGCACCTGTGGCTCCAGTCATGATTCCGATGCCTACTTGGACAGCAACCGCGACCACTGTAGTTGTCTCGGTGAACGAGAGCTTGGTCGGCTACACCGCAGTTCGTCTCTACAACGCAACCGGCACAACTTTGCTGAGCACAATCGTCACGACAGGCGCGAGCGTCACAATTCCAAACCTCATCCCTGGCACTCAGTATCAAATTTCGCTAGTCGGTCTGGCAAACGGTTACAACGCAACCGCATCTGTGGAAAGCTCGAAAGTCATTGTTCAAACGACCGCGCTTTATCAAGTCGTGACTGGTTCAATCAGCGCGATTACAACAACTGCGGCCACTGGAACCGTAGCGTTCTCAGTAGGTACGAGCACTGTAACTACTACGGGTCGACTCTATGCAGCCGACGGAACCACACTGCTTGGCGTTTATCCGGGAATCGCTACCGGTTACGTGATTGGTGGTTTGGCGCCTCAAACCAGCTATTACTTCACCATTCAAAACATGGGTAACGGCAAGCTCTATGCGAATGGCCGCGAAAGCGCCAAGTTCTCATTCACGACGGCAGCACCAAACACTCTTCTTGCACCGGTTTTGGGAGCCAGCGGAGCGATTACTCCGACCAGTATCGCCGTCGCGTTCACCGCAACGACTGGCTCTGTTTCGACCACCCTGCGTATTTACTCACGCGCCACCGGTCAATTGATCGCGACCATCCCCGGTTACACATCGAACGCGGTTATCAACAATCCAATTACCCCGAACTCAACTTATGCGGTAACGCTGCAGGCTATTGGTAACGGAATCACCACGATCACCAGCGATGAATCTTCGAGTGTTACCATCGCGACCCCAGGACCGGTGACACTATTCGCACCTTCCGTCACGAATACAACTTCGACGCCTGTCAGTGTGTCCGTAGCGTTTTCTGGTCAGACCGGAACTGTTGCCTACATTGCTAAGTTGTATTCGGCAGACGGGCAAACACTTATTGCCTCATACGCGGGTGTCGGTAGCGGAACGGTTTTCCCGCAACTTCAGCCAAATACCACGTATCAGGTATCGATTACGTCAATCGGAAATGGTTATTCATATCTGAACTCACCCGAAAGCCAACGGGTCACGGTGAAGACTTCGGCACCAATCACGATGGCTTCGCCAAGCTTCACCGCCTACTCACTTGGTGGAACCAGCGTAGGCCTTTCGGTGAATGCCGTAACCGGTGCGAACACCTACACGGTGAAGACGTACACGGCGGACGGCGCAACACTCATCTCAGTTCTAAACGTCACAACAAACTTGACTCCAATCGGCGGTCTGACCCCAAACACCACTTATCAGTTCTCGGTTACTGCGGTAGGTAATGGCTCTTCGTACCTGACTTCACCAGAGAGCCCGAAACTTTCGGTAACCACATCCAGTCTGACAACCGCTTTGCCTTCTGTGCCAAACCAGGCATGGATTAAGGGAATCGGCGGATTCGGAAATGACGCTGCCCAGAACGCGGTCTTGGTCGACGGCTCGAACAACGTTTATGTGGGTGGTTATTTCGTAAACCAGTCAGTCTTCGGCTCGGGTTCGAGTGCCGTAACACTTACATCAGCGGGTGGCCAAGACTCCTTCCTTGCCAAATATTCAGCAGATGGCACATTGCTCTGGGCTCAGCAATCTGGTGGAACTGGAAATGACTATGTAAACGCGCTCGCCTTCGACGCGACCGGCAACGTAGTAGTCACAGGTGTCTACCAGGGTGTGGCCGCCTTTGGCCAAAGTTCGAACCGGCAGGCAATCACCGCGATGGGCAGCAATGACAGCTACATCGCCAAGTATGCCCCGGATGGCACGTTTGCCTGGGTGCGCCAGCTTAGCGGAACTGCAGATGAATTCTCACGCGGTGTGTCTACTGACCGAGCCGGAAACATCTTTATCACCGGTTATTTCACCGACAACGTAACCTTCGGAACCGGTTCATCCAAGGTTGTGTTGAGAACCTTCGGAAGCAACGACGGATTCTTGGCCAAGTATGCGGCCAATGGTAACTTCACCTGGGTAAAGCAGTTCGGTGGTGTTGGTGCTGACTTGGGAAACGCGATCTCTGTTGACCGAAATGGAAATGTATTCGTCACTGGATCTGCCGCAGCTGGTTCGGTCTTTGGAACCGGTGCGAATTCCAAGGAGTTCTTACCGGAGGCACTAACCGATGCCTTTATTGCCAAGTTCACTAATGATGGTGATTTCAGCTGGGTTCAGGGAGCAGGTGGCAGCGGTAGCGATCAAGCCAATGGCGTGGCAACCGATGCAAGTGGAAATGCCTATATGGTGGGTATTCACGCTGGCGCCGTCTTCGGAACTGGTGCCGATGCTCAGTCGCTTTCAACGGTTTTGAATATCGTTAATGGCGTCACCGCAGATGGATTCCTGGCGAAATATGATCCAACTGGTCGACTGGTCTGGGTTCGCAATATGGGCGGCCAGGGAAACGATCAGTTCAACTCTGTTGCGGTGGATGCAAGCGGTAACGTCTATGCGGGTGGTCAGTTCAACATCAGTGCGAAATTGGCGGGTGGCGGTAAGTCGCAAACGCTCGTAGCCGATGGTTCCTTGGACGGTCTAGTCGCTAAGTACACCAGCGATGGAACTCTTGTTTGGGCGCGTCCGCTCGGCGGCGCGTCGTCTGATGCCACAACCGGCGTTGCAGTTGGCCCTACAGGTGCCCTAGCACTTGCAGGTTACTTCAGCTACGACCAGCCAACTACCGGTGGCGTGTCAGTATTTTCTCTCGGTGACACGGCGGTAAACCTTACATCGGCTGGCAACCTTGACGCCTTCGTAGCTCTGCTACAAACCGGCGCAGACGCAACCAGCTCAACCCTCGTAGCGCCTGTGCCGCAAATTAACGAAATCAAGAGCACCTCGGCAGCCGTTAGCTTCGCGCTCCAGGCGGGAGCAGCCTCATACACTTTGAAGCTCTATGACGCAGCAGGAACCACGCTGCTATCAACTATCTCGAACTACATCCCAGGTCGTCTAATAACCGGCTTGTCGGCCAACACCTCTTATAAGGTAACTCTCACCGCCATCGGTGACGGCGCCTCAACCATCACTTCTGCAGAGAGTGCAAAGTTGACGCTGACTACTTCACTGAGTTCGACCACTCCCGTGATTTACAACATCGGTGCTGATCAGGCCGTGGTTTCATTTGCACCAATCGCCGGCGCCACTAGTTACTCTTTGCAGGTTTACGATGCGACCGGCGCAAACCGCCTATTCACCATCAATGGTGCAACCCCGGCGGCAACTTGGATTTACTACCTTTTGCCAGGAACTACTTACAAAGTTGCGGTGAAGCCATTCTCGGATGGTCAGTCCAACCTAACTTTTGCCGAAGGTTCACTGGTTTCTTTCACCACGGCGGCCGCCACAACCCTTGCAAATCCGGTGGCAACACAGAGCGCGAGCACCGCTACGACAGTCACCATTAACATCCCTACCATCCTTGTAGCCCCGCAGATGGTCGCGGGCAACCGTGGTTGGTTGATCAGAACCTACGCTTCGGATGGAACCACCTTGATTGGTGCCTTTGCCACCACGAATGCAACGAACGTGATCAACGGACTAAACCCGGCGACTACTTATAAGGTTTCGGTTACGGCTCTTGGTGACGGGGTTCAGTATCTTTCATCTGCCGAGGGTACACGTGTGCTTGTGTCTACAGCTCAGGCGACTGTTGCCGCGGCTCCGACACCGATTATTACTCAAATAACGGCCGACACCCTGGCCGTGAACTTTGCTCCAATTCCGGCTCTGGTTTCTACCTCATACATTGTTCGAATAAACGGTTTCACCTACATCGCCGCCAACTCGGGGGCTATATATTCAACCGGTGTACTTCCCAACTCGGCTGTTTCGGTATCCATGCAGGCCATCGGCGACGGCACCAACCTGTTCACATCGGCCATCAGTTCGCCGGTGACTTTCACCAGTCCAACTCAGCCGACCGCCCTTGCTACCCCTAGCGTCGCCGTTACCGCTGTACTCCAATCTTCAGCGAACATCATGCCGACACCTGTTGTGGGCGCAACCCAATATTTTGCAAACATATATGACTCGACTGGCACAAATCTAATTTTCAATTTGCCAGTCGCGCTCGGTGGAACAACCGTGAGCAACCTTCTGCCAAACACGACATATAAGGTGGAGGTTTTCGCAGTTGGAAACGGAGCCTTCCTAACCAATTCGAATGCAAGTACCCAGGTGTCATTCACGACGGCTGCTGCCGGCAGGTTGGCAACTCCAATCAACCTGATGGCGACCGCTGTCAACGCCACCTCATTTAAGCCGAACTTCACATCCGTTGCCAACGCAGTGAACTATTTACTCAAGGTTTATCGTGCCGATGGCACGACTCTGCTCTATTCGCAGATCATTACTAGCGGAGCGCAGGTTAACTTCGCTGCGAATCTCGCGAACAGCTTTAAGGTATCCATAACCGCAATCGGAGATGGCATCAACTATCTAAATTCAGCTGAGTCTGCCTTGGTTAACGTGGACCTCTTGCCAGTGCAAACGCTGGTGGCGCCGACCCCAGGTCTCTCAAGCATCACATCAAACAGCGCCATCGTGGGTTTCACCGCCACACTCAACTCAGTGAGCACTTATGCACGCATCTACGCCTCGGACGGAACAACGCTTCTGGCGACCTTCCCTGTGTTCGCCAACGGAACCAAGATCACTTATCCACTAGTGCCAAACACCAGCTATTACATCTCGCTCCAAGCAATTGGTGAAAACACGAACTACCTAACTTCAGCTGAGGGTGCGAAAGTAGCCTTCACAACGCCTGGGCCGGTCAAGTTGTTGGCGCCGACCCCGCAGATTTATGTCACCACCGCTCGATCGGTCTACGTTGTCTACACGACGCCAGAATTGGGTTTGCTCTCGGCCCGAGCCTCGATCTATTCCGCTGACGGAAGCCAGCTGCTGTTCGTCAGTCCGTCGTTTGCGAGCTCGGTCACTATCCCAGGATTGACTCCAAACACAACCTACCGAATTGTCCTTACCGGTCTGGGAGACGGAGTCAACTTCACGAACTCTGACCCTAGTCAGTACGTCTCTTTCACGACTCCGGCCTCGGTTCAGCTCTATGCACCGACCCCATCGGTTAGCTTCAACGGAGCCTATTCCTTCAAGGTTAACTTCAGTCCTGTCTCGGGCGCGGTTAGCTATTACGCAAAGGTATACGCTTCAGACGGCACCACGCTTCTGCGCAGCATGCCGATAACCTCGGGAAGCGCAATCTTCGGCTTGCCAAGTGGTACCTCATATAAGTTGTCGCTAGTTTCAGTCGGCGATTCGCTAATTTATACAACCTCTCCCGAGTCAGCGAAGGTTGCATTCACATTTACGGGCGGGGGCAGCAACACTGTTCTCACGGCTCCGACCCCTACTTTCTCGAGCACAAACTCAAACTCGACCATCGTGAATTTCGACACAACGACCGGGGCAAACGCCTACACCCTTAAGCGCTACGCTTCAGACGGCACAACCTTGCTGCAGACGCTGACCTATTTCACGCCTGGAACCATCGTTGCCAACCTCGCACCAAATACGACCTACAAATACAGCTTGACCGCTATCGGTGATGGAGTCTCGTTCCTCAACAGCTCCGAGGGTGCCAAGGTTTCCATGACCACATCGGCTTTGTTGGCGGCTAATCTCTTACCGACGGTTTCTACGATTCTCACAACTTCTTCGGCGAGTTCAAACTCGATTATTGTGACCTTCCCTAACGCTGTCGGTGCAGTTAGCTACAACGTGCGCGTATATGCTTCGGATGGTTCAACACTGATTGCCTCGGTAAACAACTTTGTCTCGGGCAATGCGGTCACCGGTCTAATCGCATCGACAAGTTATTTCGTCACCGTTACCGCACTTGGTGACGGATCCACTTACATCTCTGCTGCCGAGAGCCCAAGAGAAGCAGTCACCACGCTGGCCCCAGGAAACTTGGCGGTTCCACTCCTAAGCAAGACTGGGCAAACCTCAACCTCGATCACCGTTAGTTTCCCAGGTCAAAGTGGTGCCGTAGGTTACAGTGCGTCGCTTTTCGCTGCCGATGGAAATACCTTGCTTGGAATCTACTCGCCATTTACGTCGGGTTCGAGTATTACTGGTCTAAACCCGAACACCACATACAAGGTCAAGGTGATTGCGCTCGGCGATGGCATCAGCTATTCAAATTCAGCCGCTAGCTCGGCGCTCACTGCTTTGACGGCTTTGGCGCCAGTTTCCGGAATCGTGGTCTCTGCTCGTGCCCAATCAGCGGTAGTTCAGTTCGGAGGGGTTAGCGGAGCAGTTTCCTACGTCTTGAACCTTTATAACGCGAATGGTTCGACCCTGCTGCGCACACTGTCGAATTTCACCAGTGGTTCAGCGCTGACAGGGCTTACTCCAAGCACGACCTACAAAGTTGCCCTGGTTGCCGTTGGAGATGACTCAACTGTCTACACCTCGGATGAGAGTGCTCTCGTTGCGCTAAACACGCCTGCAATCATTACCTTGGCTGCCCCAGTGGTCTCGGCATCGGCTGCTACCACGTCCAGTGTTTCGGCAACCTTCCCTTCTGTGCCAGATGCAAGTTCCTACACAGCCGTTCTCTATGACGCAGACGGAACCACAGTTTTGCAGACCATAACTGGCTATACCTCGGGCCAGGTGATTAGTGGCCTCAGCGCTAACATCACCTACCAGCTCGAAGTTCAGGCCGTGGGAGATGGCACAAACTTCCTTACCTCTTTGGTTAGCAACCGGGTGCTATTGCCGACAATCAACCAGACGACCTTGTCTGCTCCGAACCCGACCGCAGGCTCAGCAACCTCGTCATCGGTCACAATCACCTTCAGCTCTTCATCGCACTCAAACTCGACCACGTTGAAGTTGTATGCAGCAGACGGCACAACCTTGCTGCGTACGATCACGAATTTCCTCAGCGGAACTGCCCTTACCGGCCTTGCGTCGGGAACCTCATACAAGGTGACATTGACGGCTATCGGTGATGGAGTCGCTTATTTGACCTCCGCTGAAGGAACCTTGACTACCGCCGCTACTGCATCTATTGCAACGCTGACCGCGCCATCGGGCACTGTTAGCGGGCTGACCACTTACTCAGTAAATATTGGGTTCTCGGCCATCGCCGGTGCGAGCTCTTATCTTGTAAAAATATATGCCGCCGACGGAACCACACTTCTTCGCAACGTTTCGCCTTTCACAAGCGGCCAGACGATCAGCGGTCTTTCATCAGGAACTGCATATGTGCTGAAGCTGGTCGCTATCGGTGATGGAGTCAACTACCGCACCTCGGCAGACAGCACCGGCATTCAGATAACTACGACCGCTCAGGTAAATCTCACGGCTCCGACCCCGGCCATTACCCAGACTTCGGCGACAACTATTTCCTTTGCCTTCACCCCGGATTCTAATGCCCTAAGCACCACCGCCCGCCTGTATACCGGTGACGGTGCCACTCTGATCAGTCAGATTTCTAATGCTTCAACCGGTATGCGCTTCACCGGCCTGACTCCAGACACCGACTACATGGTCACGCTGCAGTCGGTCGGCGATGGAATCACAACGCTTAGCTCGCTCGAATCTTCGCAGGTAGCGGCGCACTCAGCTCAGCCGACTGCATTGGCGGCACCGACCCCATCGCTTTCGTCGATTACAAGTTCGAGCGTTGACCTAACCTTCTCCTCAACTGCAAATGCGCTTGGCTACACCGCTAACATCTATGCGGTAGATGGAATCACGCTAATCGCCAGCTACACCGGCCTTGCTCCAACTGGCACAACCATCACTGGCTTGACTCAGAACACGACCTACAAAGTCACGCTTGTTGCCGTGGGTGATGAAGCGACCTACCTCTCATCTGCCGAGAGTGCCCCAGCTTCTTTCACCACCGCCGTTGGTGTGGTTCAACTTGGACCGCCAAACCCGAGCGTTGATGCCGTTGGTTCAACAACCGCGCGCATTACCTTTGGAGCGGTAGACGGCGCTTCAAGCTACGCGGCGAAGATTTATGCCGCGGATGGCACAACTGTTTTGCAGACGCTATCGAATTTCACATCTGGACAGGTTGTCACCGGTCTTTCTCTAAACACCACGTACATGGTGTCCTTGAATGCCATCGGAAATGGAGTGAACTTCTTAACTTCGGGCTATGGTCCAAAGACCAGCTTTGCGACTGCGCCACCGGCACAGTTGTCCGTACCTTCGATTACCTCTGCTTCTAGCGGCTCTAACAGCACGGCACTAACCTTTGCGGCTGTAACTGACGCGCTTGACTACGCTGTCAGAATTTATGCATCTGACGGCACTACGTTGCTGTCCACGCTCACCTCTTATTCGGCTGGTAGCACAATCACTGGTCTAAACGCATCCACCACCTATGTGGTCACAGTGTCCGCGCTTGGTGATGGAGTTTCCATCTTGAGTTCGGCATATTCGACTGGCTTCACTCTGACGACTTTGGCCCCAGCTCAGCTGACTTCGCCTAGCCCATCGGTGTTCTCAAACAGTCAAACCAGTGCCGTTATTGTTTATACCTCGGTCTCAGGTTCGGTTGGCTATACGGCGAAGTTGTATGAGGCTGATGGAACAACCTTGCTTCGAACCATCACCAACTTCACCTCGGGTGACACAATCTCCGGGCTAACCCCGAATACTACCTACCAGTTGTCTCTGATCTCAGTCGGTGACGGTATTTCTAACACCACCTCCGCCGAGAGTGCGCTACTGCAAGTGGATACTTTGGCAATTCAAACCTTGAGCGCACCCACAGCCTTCATCTCTGGCCAGAATCCACGTTCACTAGTGGTCTCGTTCTCACCAATTCAGGGAGCCGTTTCGTATACAGCGCTCCTCTATGCTGGCGATGGAACCACTCTGTTACGCACCGTGGACAATTTCACCTCCGGCAACTCGCTTGGCAGCCTGACCATCAGCACAAACTATCAGATTGCGCTTATCGCTAAGGGTGACGGAACCAACTACTTGGATTCGGCGACTAGCGAACTCACCGCAACGTCGACCATTGCCATTCCGGCACTATTTGTGCCTGACACAATTGCCTCGGCTACCGGCACTACGACCGCTCTGGCTTCCTTCTCGGCACAGAGTTCGGCGCAGAGTTTCCAGCTTTTAGTCTTGGCTGCCGACGGTGTCACAGTGATTAGAACAGTCAATAACTTTACTTCTGGCTCTACGATTACTGGTCTCTCGCCGTCTACTACATACGGTATTTCGGTCCGTGCGGTTGCCGATGGCATCAACTATGTGACCTCCGACTACAGCAGCCCGGCATACATCACCACCGCAGCTCCAGTTGTCTTGAATCCGCCAACCGCCAGCGTAAGTGGCTCGACTTTCAACACGATCGATGTTGGCTTCACTGGCGTAACCAACTCAACCGGATACGTTGGAAAGCTCTATTCGGCAACCGGAACCTTGCTTCGAACCATCACGTCATTCACTTCCGGAACGACAATTTCTGGGCTAACCGCGGGTACGACGTACCAGGTAGCGGTTATTGCTCTCGGCGACGTTACCAACTACTTAGATTCACCGGAGTCTGGCCGTATTACCTTCAGCACAGTGTCCCCGATTCAGCTGGCAGCTCCGGCATTCACTGCAAGTTCGATCGGTCAGTTCGGGTTCCAGTTCGGTTTCACCACAGTAAATCACGGTGTTAGCTACAACGCGACTCTATATTCGGCAAATGGTACCTCGGTGGTTCAGAGCTGGACCAGTATTTCTGGCACCACCACCGTGACTGGCCTTTCCCCGAGCACTCGTTATTACTTGAGTTTGACTACCATCGGAGATGCCAACTACACCACCTCAAACCCGAGCACCCAGCTGGCCGTGACCACGCAAAACCTGAATCCTTTGGCGACTACGACTGTGACGACCTCAGGTGCCGCATTCAATTCCATCGCGGTGAGTTTCGGTGGCGTCACAAATGCCGTCAGCTACACGGCAAATATCTATACCTCGGGTGGTAGCTTGGTGCGCTCGGTCAGTTCTTTCACCTCCGGGTCAACCATCAGTGGACTTACGGTCGGCACCAGCTACCTAGTCGGAGTCGTCGCAGTTGCCGATAACATCAACTATCTAGACTCACCAGAATCTGTCCGCGCTTCCTTTTCAACGCTTTCGGCAGTTCAACTATCTGCTCCAACCGTCTCGGTTTCTGGAATCTCCAAATCCGGATTCCAGTTCAGTTTCAGCACGGTTAGTAATGCAGTCAGCTATTCGGCAACCTTGTATGCGGCAAATGGAACGACCGTTGTTCAGTCCTGGACCAATGTCTCTGGCACCACGACTGTTAGCGGGCTTTCACCAGTAACCACATACAAGTTATCTATGACCACGGTAGGCAACAGCAACTACCTAACCTCTAGCCCAAGCGCACTTACCACGGTTGTCACCTCGAACCTAGATGCGCTTTCTGCGACCACGGTTTCGACCGGTTCAGCTGGCTTCAACTCGATTGTCGTGACCTTTGGAGCAGTCAGCAATGCAGTTGGCTACACCGCAAATCTCTACACTTCAGGTGGTTCGTTGCTTCGTACCGTTACTTCATTTACCTCCGGATCAACCATCTCGGGACTAACCGTTGGCACCAGCTATTTGCTCGGCATCACTGCGGTAGCTGACCAGGTGACTTATCTGGACTCAGCAGAATCGACCCGCGTCAGCTTCTCTACCCTTTCCCCGATTCAGCTGTCGGCGCCGACCTTCACGGTCTCTTCGATAACACATGGAGGCTTCCAGTTCGGATTCACGTCGGTCAGCAACGCTGTTAGTTACAGTGCAACCTTGTATGCGGCAAATGGAACTACCGTTGTTCAGTCCTGGACCAATGTCTCTGGCACTACGACTGTTAGCGGGCTTTCACCAGTAACCACATACAAGTTATCTATGACCACGGTAGGCAACAGCAACTACCTAACCTCTAGCCCAAGCGCACTTACCACGGTTGTCACCTCGAACCTAGATGCGCTTTCTGCGACCACGGTTTCGACCGGTTCAGCTGGCTTCAACTCGATTGTCGTGACCTTTGGAGCAGTCAGCAATGCAGTTGGCTACACCGCAAATCTCTACACTTCAGGTGGTTCGTTAATACGCACAATCACTTCGTTCTCTTCGGGAGATACGATCTCGGGTCTTGCGGTCGGCACCAGCTATCGAATCGGAATAAGCGCTCTAGCCGACGGAATTAACTATCGAGACGGTGCCGAGTCGACTCGCGCCAGCTTCTCGACACTTGCCGGGATTCAACTCCAGGCTCCGACGATTGCGGTTTCCGCTGTCACCGACTCCGGCTTTACGCTCGACGTCACAGCTGTGGCTAACGCAACTGGCTACACCGTGACTGTCTACGCCGCTGATGGTACGACCGTAGTGCGCACCTGGAACACAAGCGCGGGTGTGCACACATTCTCGGGTCTCAGGGCGAGCACTAACTACTTGATTACTGGTCTTTCGGTTGGCAATAGCGTTGGCGACCTCGATTCGGTTGAATCAGCTCCGAGCCCATTCACCACGCTGGCTCAGACTGGTGTTGCACCTTCGACGCCGACCGTTCCAGTGGTAGTACCGCCGGTTGTAGTCAAGGTCCCGGCGGTCAGCAACAACGGTGGCAGCGGCAAACCAAACACTCTCGACCTAAGCAAGATTTTCAATTCTCCGAACCTAGCTAACGCTTCCGCCAGCCTCGTTAGTGCCGACCCAAACGTCTCGGCGATCACATTGGTTAATGGGCAGCTTTCGATTAAGACTCCTTCATTCTTCAGCGGAAAGACTACGGTTAAGATTTCGGTGACTGTTGACGGAGCCCAGGTTGTCATCGAAACCCCAATTGTTGTCAAGCCACAATCTGTCACTCAGCCAAACTTGACCACCTGGGCTTTTGCGAAATCTACCGCGCGCTGGTTCCCTTCGAATAACGCCGACCGTTACCAAGTGACCGTGGATGGCAAGGTGGTTTGTGAAACCGCTGGTTTGTCTTGCGCAATCGATTCCGCTGTTGGTCCAAAAACTCAAATTTTCGTTACACCATTTAGCGCGGATGGCGTTGCCGGCGCAAGGGTTAGAGTAGCGTTTGCCAACGCCGCTCCACTATTGGCAGCAACTCTCTGGCTAAACGTCAACAAGGCCACATTAAGTACCTCCGAGAAGGTCGCGCTTCGCACGCTTGCAAACACCGTCAAGACGACCGGATTCAGCAAGTTGATACTGGTGAAGCCTCTAAACCCAAGCTCTGCCGCTAGATCGAAAATGATCGCAGCACAACGTTTCATCACCTCGATTGTTGGCAAATCGGTAGCGACTGTTACCACGTTCTCTGCCCTTGCATCGGGCATGGACATCAAACTCAGCCACTAGAGTTCAATCTATGAGCCCAGCTGCCGCAACAAATCTGACCATCATCCAGATCACCCCTGAACTAGGCGGCCTGCTCGCCATCCCTGTAGGCAAAGGCCCATGGCCGGCAGTCGTGATGGTGCACGAGGTATTCGGCATCGATGACAACATGCGAGCCCAGGCCACCCGTCTCGCACAGGCTGGCTATGTCGTTCTAATGCCCGACCTATACAGCCGCGGAGGAGCTCGTAAGTGCCTCACCGCAACCTTCAAGGCACTTGCCGCAGGCGCTGGCCAGGCTTTCACAGACATCGAAACCGCCAAAGCGCTGCTCACCGCTCGCCCGGATGTCACCGACAAGGTCGGCGTAATCGGCTTCTGCATGGGCGGCGGCTTTGCCCTGCTGCTGGCCAACAAGGGTTACGATGCGGCCGCATCAAACTACGGCATGCTTCCTAAAGACATGGATGCCGCCCTCGCCGGCGCCTGCCCGATTCTCGGCAACTATGGCGCCAAGGATGGCCAGCTCAAGGCCGCCAAGGTTCAGCTCGACGAGAGCCTCACCAAGCTCAACGTGGTTCACGACATCAAGATGTACCCAAACTCCGGTCACGCCTTTATGAACCCAAAGCAGGGTGGCGGCCCAATCTTCGGCAGTCTCCTCCGCGTCACCGGCGCCAAGCCAAACCCAGAAGACGCCAAGGATGCTTGGTTGCGCATCGAAGAGTTCTTTGGCACACACCTGGCCTGAATCTATGCGCCGGGAACCTTGGGGCTATGAGACGGCGCAGCTGTGCGGATACCAGATAATTTCGTTCGGCATCTGCCCTTCATCAGAGATGATGGCTATGTGACCACCGCTATCAATTCCAGCCAAGACAGGGTAGATCTGAAAGTTTTCATCTAATTCTGCTGCCAGCCCTCTGGTAAGTGACTTAACTAGCGAATTGCATTCCAGTGCGGTCTCTTCCGTCAGAAAAAAGTACTGACTGTGCTCATCGCACCAGTCGGTGTTGGCTTCGAAGTATGCATTCACTCGCTTCGCCAACATCTTTAGAGGCATAGAGATCGGCGCCGCATCTTCTATGTCGAGAGCCGCGCCATTAAACCAGAGTGGCCATTTAAGCGGAGGGTCGATTCGCACGAAAACTTCCACTTTCTCAGTAGTTTTTAGCATGATGGAACCGTCGTTTCGATAGCAGTGATAAGTCGATTGGCAGTGATGGACCATATGAATGTGGGGCGAAATGTATATTTCAAAACTTTAGATCCATTCGGCCCGGTTTGGAACATTTGAATCGGACCGGACCTACAAACTTTTCCAGAACCCTTACTCACCGAAACTTCGGGCGACTTCCAAGTAGAAATAGCTGAGAACCACATCAAATCATCCCAGCTATCGGTGTTATCACGCGGGTCCGCCTGTTTCACACGATTTCTCCAGCCTTTCTGGTGGGCATTCTTGCCCAGAGCGACATGCAAATACCCGTGGGTCTCAGCAGTGCCACATTGAATGCTCATGCGTTTTCGAGCTCCGAGGTATCTTGTTGTGAAGGCCTCAATTTCCCAGCTCTCAACATGCTGAATCCAACATTTATCCCAGTCATCAATCTGTAATAAGTGAGGGTTCGCTAACTCACCTGACTTTCCGGTCGATGGGGTAAAAACATCACCGCTCAAAGGTGCAACGGCGAACCAACTTGATTGCGGGGCTGAACTTGGTTGAGAATCGTTCGATTGTTTTGCCGATGACGTCGAATTAGCCCCAAACAGCAGGCAAACGCCACCAGCAACGGCAATGGCAACTTTGGTCCTTTTATACATGAAATGCCTCAATTCAAAATGCATCGCGCCCCAAGCTGAATTTAAGCGCAAGAACGCCTGCGACCGAGTTGATATTCCAAATCTGTGGATAACTAACGAAACAACTAAAGGAACACCTGAGCGCCTAAATCGGTTGACATTTTCATGCCCCGCGTAGCTCAAACCAAGAACGGCCATCCGCCGAAGACTTGTGCCAGCTGCGGCCTGCCGTTCGAGTGGCGCAAGAAGTGGGAGCGCGACTGGGACAACGTCAAATACTGCTCGCAGAAGTGCAAAGCCGCAGGGGTCAAATCGTGACCAGCCACACACCCGAGCGCATTCTTTACATCGCGCACGATCACCTGAACCGCGATTATGGCGCACTCAAATCGGTCAACAAAACTACAGACCTAATCGTCCTGGTCGAAAGCGCCCGGATGGCATCCGGCCGCCCCTGGCACCAAGAACGCCTCTTCTTTCTCATCTCATCGGCCCGCCACTTCGCCGCCGAACTAGAGGCAGAGGGCTACCGGGTTTGCTACGTAAAAGCGCAGACAACTATTGATGGGCTGAAGGTCATCCGTGAAGAATTTGGCAACCTGCCGATTCATGCGGCCGAACCATCTTCGTTCAAACAGCTCGAACTACTTCGCGACTTCGGCGTCGAGTTCACCCCGAATGATTTCTTTCTGACCTCGAGACCAGATTTCAAACTCTGGGCCGAGCGCCAGAAGACGTTTGTGATGGAGAACTTCTATCGCGCCCAGCGCGTGCGGCTCGGCATCATGGTGAGCGGGGGAGAGCCCGACGGCGGCCGCTGGAACTTCGACGCCGACAACCGCCTGCCGCCACCGAAGAACTACACCTGGCCGCCATACCTCGAGCACCAGCGTGACGAGATTGACCAAAGCGTTGCCGCCAAACTCGGAATGACCCCGACCAAGACGTGGGCGACCACTCGAGCCGGGGCGCTCGCGCAACTCAAGAACTTCATCGACAACCACCTGGCCGGATTCGGCCCCTACGAAGACGCCATCGCCGCCGACAACTGGGCGCTGCACCACTCGCTGCTTAGCCCATACCTAAACAATGGTTTGCTGCACGCATCCGAGGTTATCGAAGCAGTGCTCACGGTCTATCGTGAGGGCGCACCGATCGCATCCGTTGAGGCATTCGTGCGCCAGGTCATTGGTTGGCGTGAATACATCAACGGCATGTATTGGTTTCTCGGCCCCGACTATCGTGAAAAGAACGAGCTGCAGGCAACCCGCAAATTGCTGCCGCTTTTCACCGACACATCCAAGACGCAAATGGCCTGTGTCAAGCAGGTGGTCGGTGAAGTTGAGACGCGCGCTTGGGCCCACCACATTCCGCGCCTGATGGTGCTCAGCAACCTGGCGCTCGTAACCGGCGTCAACCCTCAAGAGTTTCTCGATTGGATGCGCGAGCAGTTCATCGACGCTGCCGAATGGGTGATGGTGCCGAACATCATCGGCATGGCCACGCACGCGGATGGCGGGCTGCTCATGACCAAGCCCTACGCGGCCGGCGGTGCGTATCTGAACAAGATGACTCAGTTTTGCAAGGGCTGCAAGTATGACCCGAAGAGGCGAGTGGGCGAGGATGCCTGCCCATTCACCACACTGTACTGGGATTTCCTTGACCGCCACCGCGATCGCTTCGTGAAGAACCACCGCATGAGTCAGCAAATCTTCGGCCTTAACCGCCTCAGTGATCTACCCGAACTCCGAGTGCGCGCGCAGCAGGTGTTGGCCGGCTTGGATGAAGGTCAGATTTAGACCTGGGATATCCCCTTTTAGTTGGTTTGGCGAAGCGAAAGCGTAATACTGTTGGACTGATATCTACAGAATGGGTAAAAAAATTCGCCATGCGCAATAAATACGGCAAACTATTCGGCTTCATGTCTGCTCTTGCGGTTATTGCAGGTCTAACTGCGATTCCTGCACAGACCGCGATGGCAACTGCCTCAACGCAAAATGAGTGGCACACTCTCGTTGGCGGCAACTGGAAGACCACGATCTGTCACCGCACTCACGCCGTTACCAACCCGTATCGCAAGATCACTGTCTCTGACAGTGCGGTTTACAACACCAACGGCCACTCGAACCCGAATCACGACCGTGACTACACCGTAGGCGGCGTGACCTATCACGTTTACACACCTTCGGTCAGCTACCCATCGAACTCAAAACTTTGGGGTGACATCATCCCGCCGCAGAACCCATTTCGTTACTCGAACAGCCCTACCTCGGTCGAGACCAGCGGAATGAACTGGATCACGGAGGGCATTGCCCTTTACGACGGAACCGTCGCGGGCTGCCGCACCATGACCGACCGTGAGTTCATCGCGGCAGAGGTGGAAGGTGGCGCTACCGCTCAGGAAATCGCCCAGGATCTAAACGACCAAGACCCTGATGCCACCCGATGGACTCAGAGCAACGTTCAGACCCAGATCAACTCAATCCAGACCGCGACGGCATCGCTCACCTTGGTCAACGACACCAAGACCACCGACGTGAACACCGCTGTTTCTGGCAGTGCCGATACCAACGACACCAAGCCAGTCGGCTCAACCTATGCAAAGCAGACAGATCCAAGTCACGGAACCGTGACCATGGATGCCGCCGGTAACTACACCTACACCCCGGCGGCCAACTATTCGGGTTCGGATAGCTTCACCTACAAGGTCTGCTTGCCTTCACCGGATACCGCGACTTGCAAGATCGCGACTGTCACCATCAACATCGCATCGGCTGGTCAACCGGTGGCTGCCGATGACGGTTTTGTTACACCTTATGTAACCGCAATCACCGCCTCGACTGACACCAACGATGTCGTGCCTGCCAACTCGACCTTCTCGCTCGATGCATCTGATTCAATCGATGCCACCGAAGGAACCCTTACCTTCAACACGGCCAACGGTCGCTTCACTTATACCCCGGCGGCTAACTTCACAGGAACCGCAACTTTCAATTACAAGGTTTGTCTCCCATCGCCAAGCACAACTTGCTCGGCGTCGGCAACCGTAAGCATCCTCGTGATTCGAACCCAGGATGATTCCAACACGACGCCTCAAGACACTGCGATCACGGGATCTATGACCGCTAATGATTCTTCTGCTCTCGTATACAACACCACCCCGGTTGCAAACCCCTCGCACGGAACGGTAACTCTGACCGCAAATGGTAGCTACACCTACTCCCCTTCTGCCCTTTATTCGGGCACGGACACCTTCACCTATCGAGCCTGCGATGCAAACCAGAGCTCGGTATGCAGTGACTCAGTGGTTACTATCACGATCACTCCGGCCGCCTCACCTGCGCCTCCTGCACCAAGTGTTCGTGCAAACAACGACAAAGAGAAGACCAAGGCCAACAAGCCGCTTCAGTCGACCGTTGTTACCAACGACAACCCTGGGCTTGGCAACAAGAAGGTTAGCGACACCAAGAACGGAACAGTGCAGTTAAACACCGACGGAACCTACACCTATGTGCCGGCACCGGATTTCGTTGGTAAGGATAGCTACACCTACAACGCTTGTGACTCCGCAGGCAACTGTGCCCAGGCGACCGTAGATATTCTGGTCACTCCAGATGCCTCGGATGACTCGTCAGACACCAAGCGAAACGTTCCAGTTACTGCTTCGGCGTCGAAGAATGACACTAAGGCTTTGGTTTACACGAAGACATCGGAGCCAAGCAATGGTTCAGTTGTTCTCAAGACAGACGGAACATACGAGTACGTGCCTAAGAAGGGCTTTGTCGGAACCGATGAGTTCAACTACATCGCCTGCGACCCGCTAGATGCTACGAACTGCGCAGAAGCGAAGGTCAAAATCTCGATTGTGGTTCCGCCAATCGTTGCCCCTAATCAGGCTAAGGTGACCCCGATTAACAACCCGGTCAACGCAGTTGTGGGTGACCCAAATTCAGGACTCGTATACTCGGCAGCTGATGCTCCAAAGCACGGCACTGTGACCATTAAATTCGACGGTTCCTATGTCTACACTCCAAAATCAAACTTCGTTGGTCAGGACGTCTTCACCTATAAGGCTGCGGACCCTGAAGACCCAACTCGGTTCCGTATCGCAACGGTCATCGTTTTGGTTCAGCCGAAGGCCAAGTTGGCTGCGGTCAACGACACCTACTACATGAACGTCGGTCAGAAGAGCCAGGTAGTGACGCCACTTCGCGCTGACACGGGTTCATCAATCAAACTGAGCTCGTATGCAAAGACCAGTGCGTTCGGTGGTGTGATCAAGATGAACTCGGCAGGCAAGTTGATTTACACGCCTAAGGCAGGATTCAGTGGTCGTGACACCTTCAAATACACGATTGTGGATTCCTACGGACAGAAGGCCACCGCAACCGAGATTATCTTCGTTCCTGTTATGAAGTAGGTGCCCCTTTTCCTTGGAAATAGGCGGTTTTTGACCGATACTTGAAGTAGGTATGCCCATTTTTTGAGAGTCACCCACATTGAATTCGTTGTTGAGAAATTTGAAGCGCAAAGTCGCTTTGATTTCTGCAACCTTGATGGTCGCGGTGGGTTTTGTTTGGCTTCCAATTCCTGCCCATGCCGCGACTGTGACCTCCGGAAAATGTGTCGTCAATGTTGACAACACCTCTGGTGTAACAGCGGTCGAATCGGGCAAGTTTTGCTACGTCGCATTCAAGTCAACCGGCATTAACTATTCGTGGACCCGCCCAAGCGGAGTTACCTCAGTTGATCTACTAGTCGTTGCCGGTGGTGGTGGCGGTGGAGCACGTCACGCTGGTGGTGGCGGTGCCGGTGGTTTGATTCAAGAGCAAAACGTTTCGGTTAGCGCCACAAGCTTGACTGTCGCCGTCGGTGCCGGTGGTTCGGGTGCTCCTGCGCAGGGCAACGGTATTGGCGCCAATGGCTCCAACGGAAATAACTCAACCATCTCGGGTTCTGGTCTAACCACTCGAACTGCAATCGGTGGTGGTGGCGGTACGCAGGCTACGGTCGGTCTCAACGGTGGTTCCGGTGGTGGTGGTGGCTGCTGCATCGCTGGCACATCATCGGGAACCGTAGGTCAAGGTAACGCCGGTAGCCCAGGTGCTACCGCTTCAAACCTCTGGGTCGGTGGTGGTGGTGGTGGTGCCGGAGCTGCAGCGACTGCTGGAAACGCAACCACCTGGGTTGGTGGTATCGGTGGTGCCGGTGCTTCTGTTTCTTGGATTTCAACGACCGTTAGAGCCTCACTAAGTGTCGGCGTCGAGTCTGCAGGCGCATCATATTTCGCCGGTGGTGGTGGCGGTGGAACCGCTGTTAATGGCACCGGCGGTTCCGGTGGTGTCGGTGGCGGTGCCGCGGGTACCACCTACAACGGAACTGTGAACCACGCGACAGTAAACACCGGCGGTGGCGGCGGTGGTGGTGGCTACTATGCCGACAACACTTCACCGGCTGGCGGTAACGGCGGTTCGGGTGTCGTAGTGCTTCGCTACGTGAAGCCTTCGCCACTACTGAGCTACAACGCGAGCGACATTAACTCGTACAACCCAACCAACGCTGCCGCAGTAAACGATCTTTCAACCGGTTCGGTCAACGACGGCACAATCATCACCGGTGCCAACGGACAGACCCCAACCTTCAACGCGGCCACTGGTGCCTGGCAGTTTGCCGGAGACGGCTCAACCATGAACGGTCCCTACATCGATGTCGGCAACCTAGACACGACCGCGTTCAATACCAACGGAATGACCGTTGACTTCGATGCTGATTTCGGCACCGCAAACAACTGGGAACGCATCATCGATTTTTCAGCTGGTGGTTCGAACAACAACAACATCCTTGTCGCTCGCGTTGGAACCACCAATGACCTGACGCTTCAGATCTACATTGGCACGAGCGTCAACAGCTGTACATATGTGAATGGTCTAAGCGGCGTAACCGGGCTAAACCGATGGATTATTCACATCGACGGCGCTAATTGTCGCATGTACAAAAACGGCACATCTGTTTATACGCAGGCATTCACTGCGAAGCCAAATGCGGGCGTGACTTTAGTTGACAACTTCATTGGTCGAAGCAACTGGGTGGATGCATCGTTCGAAGGTTCGATTCGATCGATCAACATATACGCTGCCGCGCTGACTCCATCTGAGGTTGAAGACTTCACCTATAAGACCGTCACGAGCGATTCAATGGTCGGGGGAGCATCGACCGTAATCCAGACGCGATATACCTCTGGCTCGATAACTTTGCCAACCCCAGTCGCGCGCGCCGGCTACACCTTTACCGGTTGGTTTGACAGCACCACCTTCAGCAACAAAATAGCCGACGCTGGCTCGACTTATGTACCGACCACTTCTTTGACTCTCTATGGTGGTTGGAAAACAGCCGAACCTTCAGGCAACCTGGTGGTAAACATCGACGGCACAAATCTGATCAGTGTGCCTTCGTCGCCAAACACGATAAAAAGCGTTTATCCGGCAAGCTCATCGATCTCTTCGTCGGCAGTGGCGTACATAGCCCGAGATACTGCCAACTCTCCGGGCGCGATCGACATGACCGGCGTTTCTGGGTCATACGTCAACATGGGTGCGAGCAACGCAGCCACATTTAGCGGAGCGATTACCTACGAGACCTGGTTCAAGTGCACGGCGTATCGTGGCGCTGGCACCTGGAATATTTTGGCAACCCACTGGTTCTCGTCTTACTCGGGCGGTGCGGCAAACCAGGACTGGCACTTCGGAATTTACGACGGCAAACTTCGTCTCAACGCGGGTACCGCTTTTATCGACGGCAACTACGCGTTCTCGAATTCTGACTGTGCCAACAATAAGTGGATGCTTCTCGGCTTTACGATCGACGCCTCTGGCAACGGTCAGCTTTACATCAATGGTCGACCAGACGGAACCCTGCGAAGTGGCTTGGTCCGCGACTGGAACACCACAGCAATTCTCATGATTGGTGATGGGCGGGCGAATGCACACGCGCGTGGTTATTACAGTCGCATGCGTCTTTACAACACCGCGCTCACGAGCACGCAAGTTTTGGCAAACTACAACAGCGAGGCCGTCACCTACGGCATGGGTCCATACAACCTGAACTATGCTCCGGGCCCGAACGGAACCGGCTCAAACATAACTGCGACCTACAACGCCGGCAGCCTCGTGACTCTGGGTGGAGCGAACACGGCATTCACTCGCACGGGTTACAACATCTCGGGCTGGACCACATCTTCAACCTCTGGTGCAGCTAAGACCCATGACCTTAACTCGAGCATTTACCTAGACGCGACCCTGACCCTTTACCCGGTGTGGGCGGCAAACGTTGCAACCGTCACCTATAACTACAACGGTGCCACCGGAGGTAACACTGTCACCACCGACTCATTTGCTACCGGTGGAACAGCAATCACCTTGCCTACGCCAACCAAGACCGGTTACACCTTTGGTGGTTGGTATTCAGACTCAGGGTTCACGACTCAAGTCACGGGGCCAATTTCCCCAACCGTAAACATCACACTTTATGCGAAGTGGACGAGCGGTTCATTCACCATTACCTATACCTACAATGGGGCAACCGGCGGCAATTCAACTACGACCTCTACGTACGTCACCGGGGCCCCTGCCGTGACACTGCCTACTCCGACTAAGACGGGGTACACCTTTGCTGGCTGGTATGCCGAGTCAACCTTCAGCACCTTGGTCTCGGGTGCTCAATCGCCAACTTCGAACATGACCCTGTATGCCAAGTGGACGGCTAACACCTATACGTTGACCTATACCTATAACGGTGCCACTGGTGGCAACGGTACTACTTCTGCCACTTTCACTTCTGGTGGTTCGGCTATCACCCTGCCCACTCCGATTCGGACCGGTTATACGTTTGCTGGTTGGTATGCCGAGTCAACCTTCAGCACTTTGATCTCTGGCGCACAGTCTCCAACCGCAGACGCAACGCTTTATGCGAAGTGGACCGCCAACACCTACACAATTACCTACAACTACAACGGTGCTACCGGCGGCAACGGCACGACTTCTGCCACTTTCACTTCTGGTGGTTCGGCTGTCACGTTGCCTACTCCGACTAAGACGGGTTACACGTTTGCTGGCTGGTATGCCGAGTCGATTTTCACAAACCTGGTTTCGGGCCCTCAATCGCCAACTGCTGATGTGACGCTTTACGCGAAGTGGACGGCTAACACTTACACCCTGACCTACACCTACAACGGTGCCACTGGTGGCAACGGAACTACTTCGGCGACATTCACCTCTGGTGGTTCTGCGATCACTTTGCCAACTCCAACCAAGACTGGCTATACCTTTGCGGGTTGGTACTCCGAGTCGATTTTCACCAATCTGGTTTCTGGCCCTCAATCTCCAACCGCTGACGCAACGCTGTATGCCAAGTGGACGGCTAACACTTACACGCTGACCTATAACTACAACGGTGCCACCGGTGGCAACGGTACGTCGTCAGCTACCTTCACTTCTGGCGGTTCGGCTATCACTCTGCCGACTCCGACCAAGGCCGGTTACACCTTTGCTGGCTGGTACTCCGAGTCGATTTTCACAAACCTGGTTTCGGGCCCTCAGTCTCCGACTGCTGACGCCACGTTGTATGCCAAGTGGACGGCTAACACCTACACGATCACCTATAGCTACAACGGTGCCACTGGCGGCAACTCGACCCTAACCTCCAGCTTCACTTCTGGCTCAACCGCTATCACTTTGCCAACTCCAACCAAGACCGGTTACACCTTTGCCGGCTGGTATTCAGAAGCCCTACTAACCAACTTGGTTTCTGGCCCTCAATCTCCAACCGCTGACGCGACTTTGTATGCGAAGTGGACTGCGAACACCTACACCCTGACCTACACCTATAACGGAGCAACTGGTGGCAACGGTTCTTCAACTGGAAGCTATACAACTGGTGGTTCGGCTATCACTTTGCCTACTCCGACTAAGACGGGTTACACCTTTGCCGGTTGGTTTGCCGAGTCAACTTTCAGCACACAGGTGTCGGGCACTCAAACCCCACTTGCGGATGCAACCCTGTATGCCAAGTGGACAGCAATCAACTACACCCTGACTTACAACACCAACAACGCAACTAGCGGTTCTGCCCCAACCGATTCAACTAACTACAACATCGGTGGTAACGCGGTGGTTGCCGGAAATACGGGTTCACTCGCCCGCACCGGCTACTCATTCGCCGGTTGGACCTTAGCTGCAGATGGAACCGGGAATGTATACCAGTCGGGCCAGGCGCTTGCATTCGGTGCAGCTAACCAGACTCTTTATGCAAAGTGGTCGGCAGACACCTACACAATCACTTACAACACCAACGGAGCAACCGGCACCCAGGCCAACGCCTCTGACAGTTACACCACCGGCGGAACCGCTGTAACTCTGTCGGCGGTCGGCACGATGGCCAAGACTGGTTACACGTTCTCGGGATGGTCAACCTCGGCGGCCGGATCAGTGCTCTCAGGTACCTTCACGACCACCTCGAACGTCACGCTTTACGCGATTTGGGCCGTTCGCTCGATCGCTGTCACCTATGGCAAGGGTTCTGCCTCGTCGGCCTCGTTTATCAGCTTCCCAGCTAATACCTCAGGAAACTATGGAACCCGCATCACGCTGAGCAACAACATCGACAGCTCGGTGAGTTACAGCAGCTCCACCTACGCATTCGTTGGTTGGAACGACGGCAACTCGCTATACCAGCCGGGTGCTCAGTACCTACTTGGTGCAACGGATGTCACCTTCACTGCGGTGTGGGTGCAGGCCTACGGGGTGCGCTACATCTTCAACGGTGGAACCGCAGCTAATGGTTCTTCTGCGATTGATGCCGAGTGTCTCGTCGTCGGCAACCTCTGCACCGACCAGCAGCTAATCACGGCAAATGCAGCCCCGACGCGCGCTGGCTATACCTTCACGGGTTGGACCGACCAGTCGGGAAACCCAATTGCAGCGGGCAGCAGCTTCCGCGTTACCTTGACTAGCTTCCTTCTCTATGCCGGCTGGCAAGCGATTAGCTATGCAATCACGTATGCACCGGCTGGCGGCTCAAGCACTCCTACTCAGGCTTCGCTCAACTCTGGCGACACCTTCACCCTTGCAAATGCGATCACTCGAACCGGCTATGACTTCGCCGGCTGGCGCGACGGCAGCACCACCTATGGCGCGGGTGCAACCTACACGGTTGGCCTCTCTCCAATCACCCTGACTGCCCAGTGGACACCAAAGGTCTACCAAGTCACCTATGACTGGAATGGCGGAACCGGAACCTCAGTGTCACCAGTGAGTTACACGGTCGGCACCACCGGAATCACTCTCGCCTTGGTGGGCGATCACGTCAAGGATGGCTATCAGTTCGGCGGTTGGGCTCTAACCATCGGTGGCGACGCAGTTGCATCACCATTCGTTCCGACCGGTTCGACCATGCTCTATGCAATCTGGGGAGCCGGTTCTTACTCGGTTACCTTGGAGCCAAACTATGGTTCTTCGGCAAACTCGGTCGTCACCGTAGCAAACGGAAGCTCTACGGTCCTACCAACCCTGACTCGAAGCAACTTCGTGTTCGACGGTTGGTACGCCGCGTCGACGGGTGGAACCAAGGTTGGCAACGGTGGGGCAAGTTACACCCCGGCAGCCAGCCGTACGCTCTATGCGCGCTGGATTCAGTCATCCTTGTTTGGTGTAATCGACAACCTCAGCCGAGTCTCGACAATCACCGCCTCAAACAGCGTTGATTCGACTTATGCCGGAACAAACGGCGGAAGCGGTGTCTCGGTTACGGTTCCTCGAGGGTCGCTACCTGCGGGCACGGTTATCAACCTGGATCTGATCACCGACACTACATATGCGCAGTCGATCTTGACCTCGCCGAATAGCTACATCCTGTCGCTTGCTGTCAGCTGGCTGGCCCTCGACGAGACCGTGCCAAACACCGCTGCGGGCAAGCCGATTTCGCTAACTCTTACCAACTCAAACATCCGAGCCGGTGCCCTGATTTACTCGGTGCAGAACGGTGTTGCAACGCTATTGGGCACCGCAACCACCAATGGCAGCTTGACCGTTCAGTTGACTTCAGACCCAAGCCTTTACGTCGTTCAAACTCTGCCGTCGGCACCTCAGTCGATTGCCTCGAGCGTCACCTCGAACTCTGCAACCATCACTTGGTCGTCTCCAAACTCGGATGGCGGTGCCGCGATCACTGGCTATACGGTGACCTTGGATACCGGTGCCACCTGCTCGACCGCGCTGCTTACCTGCACCTTCAGCAACCTCACCGCCGGAACCAACTACACCGCAACCGTGGTCGCCACCAACGCGGTCGGTTCGAGTGTCACCGGCACCATCACTTTCTCGCCGGTAGTTCCGGTCGTAGCGCCGACCCCGCCGCCGACCCCTACTCCGGTGCCGACCCCGACCCCGACGCCAACACCTGCCCCGAAGCCAGAGCCTAAGCCAGAGCCAACCCCAGAACCTACCCCGGTTCCGGCTAAGCCTGTAGTCGTGCCGGTTCCGCCGCTTCAGGTAGTGACGAAGATCTTGCCTGACTCAACTCCGGTTCTCTCGGGCAAGAAGATTGTCGAGCCGATTTCGTTCGCTGCCAATTCATCCGCGTTGTCTGCTGCGGCTGTTACCAGCATCAAGGCTCTTGCTAAGACCTTGGCAGGCAAGTCAGGTTGGCTGCTAGTGACGGGCTTCGTCAAGGATGTTGGTCTGCCAAAGGCTCAGGTCAAGAAGCTGGCCGCCGCGCGTGCGCTAGCCGTATCCAAGCAGCTCTCTAAGCTCAAGATTCCGGTGAAGATCGGCTTCCTCGGCTACGGCCCATTCAACACAAAAACCCCGACCTCTTCAGACCGCAAGGTTGAGGTTCGCTGGCTGCCTGCAAGCTAAATAAATCTCGACGACCGTCAGTTGCAGGCGTGGTTAATCCAGGACGTTCTCGGAGCAAAATTTATCTCGTTTGAGACGAACACCACATGCCCGGTTGTATCCAAGACCGCAAAAATTGGATAAACCTTGAAGGCTTCACCGAGTTCCATAATGAGATCGGTTGACGCTGAACAGGCGATTCGATTGAACTCTTCAAAGCCGATTTTGCTCGTGAAAAAATATTTACTTTCGACTTCACACCACTGAGTCTGGCTCGCAAAAAAGCTGTTTACTTGCCAGAAGCGGTCTCTTAGTTCCCGCGAAATGGGTATCTCGTTTGGGTTATCAAATGTCTTTTCGTCATGGAACCAGAGTGGCCATTTGCGAGGAGGTTCATAATCAATCCCTACCTGGATTTTTCCCGAACGATCTAGCATGTAGAAGTCGTCGTAGGAATAGCCGTGATCAACCTATCTTGAGTAATAGACCACGCGAAGGATGGGTTGAATGTGTACTTGAGTACTCGCACTCCATTGCTATTGGTGCCGAACATTTGAATCGGTGCCGAACGGCAAACTTTACCGATACCTTGTTCGACCGAAACCGCAGGGTTGGTCCAGGTTTGTTGAGCTAACCACCACATGAAGTCATCCCAACTATCAGTGTTAGCGCCAGGTTGAGCTTGCGTGATTCGATCTCGCCACTGTTGTTGTCTCCCAGTCGCCGGCAGGGCTACATGCAGGTATCCTTGGGTGCCCTGAGAGCCGCATTGAATGCTGAGTACCTTTCTTGCGCCTAGATATGTGGTGATGAATGACTGAATTTTCCAGGTTTCATTCTTAGTCACGTAGCACTGGCTCCAATCTAGGAGACCGAGAAGTTTCAGGTCAGAACTCGTTGAGTCTTTCGCTGACTTGGGCGTGAATGTGGATGCAGAGTTCTGAGCCACAGCAAACCAAGAAGGGGTCGCCGTTGATGCGGGTGATGGCGTCATGGCTGGAATCGCTCTTGCGCTTGCGGCAGGGCCCAGAAGAAATGCAACTCCGAGTGCAGTTGCCGAAATGTGCTTGATGGTCAGTTTCATGTTTCCCCGATTCTCTAGTAGTGACGCGCCCCGAGGATGACGTTAACAAGAAAATTGGAGAAACGGGAGAGCTTACTTTATCTGTGGATAAGTGCACTAGGCGAATAGCAGTAGCTGCAGTTTGTGCCCAGAGGATCCTTGAAGGGACATCTGAAGTCTTCGCCTAGAGCTATCACTTGTCCACAGGTTTTGCCGTGCTCGGTTGCCGCCCCGTTTGTGAACATCTACTCTTCTTCCCAAAGGGGATCAACTAGATCGGGGGCAAGGTGTTTAGACAAACCAGTAGTCGCACAGGCGCTGCCCTCGCCTCATTTCACTTCACCAGGTCTAGGTCGTAATGACTTCATTCATAGGATTAGCGCTTGCCGCAACCTTGTTGCTTGGCAGTCCGACTTCTGTCGCGGCATCAAGCAACAGTTCGGGCTTTTTGCCCCTTTCGGCCGCGACTCAGCTCGAGAAACTTCTCAAGTGCGAAAAGACCTACCCATTAGTAGCTGACCCAAATCTGGCATCAAAGATGAAGGGCTTCTATTGCGTCACGGGCCTACGAGGAAACTTCAGGTTGGTCAAAATCTTTGAGTCAAAGAAAGCCGCCAAGGACGACACCGACCTGTATGAACCGATTCAGACCGGAGGCAGAAAGCTTGTCGTTGGGGGCAACTGGTTCGTATTTGGGCTTCCCCAAGACATCAAAGCCGTCCTAAATTCTGGGTTCATCAAACGCAGCGATTCCGGGCTGGAATTGAAGGACTACACGACGAAGCAGGATCTCTGCATGGGGCTTTCGACTGCAGCGATGGAATCACACTTCGATGATCCCTCGGGGGAGGCAAGACATCTCCACGATTTAGAGTGGTTATTCAAAGGTGGCACGAAGCAGGTGCAATCGGCGATCAAACGACATGGCCCACAGCTTAAGAAGGCGCTTCTGGGTGATGATGGGCTGCTTATGGGACAGACCCTTGCTAGTGCATCGCTGGTCTACAGGCCATTTTGCCTGGCCCAAAAGGGTTCGGTTAACTAAACCAATCGCACGTGGCATAGATCGCCGACAAAGGCCGGGCGCTGCACGGTTAGGCCGGCTTCTTCGGCAATCAGGGCCGCTGCAGCCCAGTCGTATTCCTTGATGTCGCGCTCGTAATAGGCGTCAATCGCACCCTCGGCCACGGCACACATGTCTAGCGCTGCCGCTCCCATGCGACGAAGGTCTACGAAGTCGGGCATCATCCTGGCGATGTCTTCAAACTGGGCGACACGCTTTTCGGCCGAGTATGAGAAGCCGGTTGCCAGAATCTTGGTCGCCCGGTCGGCCGGTGGGCCGGTGAGGCGTGTGTGCTGACCGTTGCGAATCACAAAAGAACCCTGCCCACGCTTGGCGTAATAGGTCAGGTCGAGAATCGGGGCGACCACGGCACCGACCAGCCATTCGCCGGTATCAACATCGGCGGCACCAACCGAGGTGCAGAAATTAGGGAACCCTCGGGTGAAGTTGACGGTGCCATCTAGCGGGTCGATGCTCCAGCGCACCTTGGCCGCCGCGTTCTCGAGCCCGGCCAGCTCTTCACCCGTGATGCTGTCATTCGGGCGGCGTTCGTGAATCAGCGCGCGCACGATGGCCTCAGAGGCCAGGTCGGCGTCGGTCACGTGATCTTCGGGTGAGGTCTTCGAGCTGATCTCGAGTGGCCCGCGGTATCGCTGCTTTAGCTCTGCGGCGCCGGCATTGGCCGCGTCGAGCGCAACCTGAAGAAGTTCATCGAGATCCATGCTTCAAGGTTAACCGCTAGCGAGCGGTCGCCAGTTTCTTTTCAAGCCCGTCAAGGATGAGCTCGATGCCGAACTCCAAAGAGTCCGCCGGGCCGCGGCCTGAATCGGTGGTTCCGTTGACGTCAGCCGGGTGGGCGGCAACCGCCGGCGCAACCACACCGAGGCTGTCGGCCTGCATGCGCTGCTGTTCGTGCCAAACCTGCCCGAGCACCAAGAACAAAATCGATTCGGCTGTCACTCGCGCAATCTCGGTATCAGGGCAAACCTCATCAATACCGGCACGGATGCGAGCCAGCGCCCCATCGGCACCGAGACCCAGAGCCAGGGTGCTTGAGACCACCTCGGCGCCATCCCTGAAGGTCAACAGAGCATCGCGCAGGGCGAGTGATTCGGCCAGGGTCAGGCTCTTCCAGTCGAGAGCGCCATCCTGGTTGAAGGCTTCGTGATCAACCACGCGGGCGCGGTCGATGATCTGGTCTGAAACCAGTGCCAGCAGGGTCTGCTTATTCGGCACATGCCAATAGAGGGCGCTCGGCTGCACGTCGAGCACGCCGGCTAGGCGACGCATCGATAGGTCGGCAAGCCCGAATTCATCGAGGATGCGCAGCGCAGTCTCGACGACATCATCGCGGGTGTAGGTGCCTGGTTTGCTCATTTCATGCCCAGTCTACTAACATCATGAACAGTGTTCAGGAACAATCCCAAGTTCCACCGCCCAGCTAGGAGACCACCGTGGCCGTATCAACCAAGATCACCCTTCGCGACCTTTCGCGCATCGCAATCTTCGCCGCCATCATCGCAGCGCTAACCTTCCCTGGTGCGATTCCACTGGGCACCGGTGTTCCAATCACCCTTCAGACCCTAGGCGTCATGCTCGCCGGTGTGGTTCTCGGCGGATACCGCGGTGCACTAGCCGTGACCCTTTACGTGGTTCTAGGTCTAATCGGTCTGCCAATCTTCGCCGAGCACAGCTCAGGCTTTGCAGTGCTTGCCGGCCCAAGTGCGGGCTTCTTGCTCGGCTTCATCCCTGGTGCATTCGTCACCGGCCTCATCGCACACTCGGCCAAGAAGTTCAGCGTTGTTCGCACCCTGATCGGTTCACTCGTCGGTGGCATCGCAGTGGTTTACGCAATCGGCATCCCGGTGATGGCCGCCGCCCTAAAGGTTGACCTAATCACCGCAACCGGCTACATCACCCCATTCGTGCCAGGCGACTTCATCAAGGTTGCACTGACCGTGGTCATCGCCTTCGGTCTAAACCGCGCCTACCCAAAGGCATTCAAGAACTAGCCTCGCGCTAGCTCAAGCCCACTCATGTTGATTGAGTTCGACGCCGTCTCGGTCGCCTTCGAAGGCAAGACCGCACTCGACAACGTCTCAATCAAACTCGACCAGCAGCGCATCGGCGTCATCGGCCTAAACGGATCCGGCAAGTCAACCTTCGCCCGACTGCTCAATGGCTTGGTTCAACCAACCTCGGGCACCGTTAAGGTCGGCGACATCAACCCCGCCACCGATGCCAAGGCCGCGCGACGCCAAACCGGCTTCATCTTCAGCAACCCGGATGTTCAGATCATCATGCCGACGGTCATCGAAGATGTCGCGTTCTCACTTCGCGGTGCCGGCCTGAGCAAGGATGAAGTGCAGGCCAAGGCGCTCGCCGCTTTGAAGCGCTTCAAGTTAGATCACCTCGCCGATCAAACCGCGCACTCACTCTCGAGCGGCCAAAAGCAACTGCTGGCCATCTGCGCGATTCTGGTCACCGAACCGAAACTGATCGTGGCCGATGAGCCAACCGCACTCCTCGACCTGGTTAACTCTCGTCGTATTGCTCAGGCACTTCTGCGCGATTTGCCTCAGCAAATCGTTGTGGTTACGCACGACCTCGAGCTTGCCGCTGGATGCGATGTCTTGGTGCGCTTCAGTGACGGAAACATTGCACAGGTTGGCCAACCGCGCGAAGTTATCGCTGCCTACTTGGCCGAGAACGCCGACGCCTAATGAGCAGCTCGCAAGACTCTGTTATTCACCGCGCCGCTCCCGGGCCGAAACTTCTCGCGCTGATTGTCCTCATCCTCGCGGTTTCGTGGTCGCCACTCGCGGGCTTCGCCCTCACCGCAGCGCTCTACGCCTTGGCCTTCAAAAGCGTCACAAAATTCTTCAAGCAACTCTGGGCGCTCAAACTTCTAATCGCCCTGATCACGCTTCCCCAGTTGCTGTTCGGCACCCCGTGGACCACGGTTTTCGATTCCACGCTGCGAATCACCGACGCAATGCTGCTAGCCACCCTGTTCTCGCTGACCACCAAGACCCAAGCCCTGCTCGACTCGATCGAGGGCGCACTGCGCTCAAAACCACTGCGCCCGCTAACCCGCCTCGGCCTAAGACCCGAGACCGTCTCGCTCGCCTTCGCGATGACCATGAACGCCATCCCGATGATCATGAAGTTCGTCGTTCAGATCAAAGAGGCGCAATCGGCGCGCGGTCTAAAGCCAACGCCCGTGAGAATGACAATTCCACTGCTCGTGGCATCACTTAAATACTCGGATGAGTTTGCCGAGGCGCTAACCGCCCGCGGCGTCGAGGTCTAGGACCCCGCGCAAGCACTACTAGCGAGCAGCCGCCAACTCTTCGACCGAGTTGTAGACGCGTGAGCCAGAAGCATCGGTAACCGAGATGCTGAATGACGCAGCGCCAACCTTGGTGCTGAAGTCAAGAATCAGCGAGTCTGAACCGTTGACCCACTCGATGCGCAGGCTGTCGCCACCGGTAACCGACCAGGTGTAAGCGCCCTCGAATACTGGCAACTTGCGAAGACGAGCCAAGCCAAGAATAGCCTTGGTAACCGGCTGCTCAAGCGCCGCATCGATCTCGGCAGGGGTGAAGTGGTGACGGTTAACATCGCGGCCCTGGCCGGTCTTGTTGAACAGCTCAACGTCATCCATGCCGTTGAATAGGCCGACATAGTAAATCTGTGGTTCGCCAGGCAAGAAGAACTGAACCGCGCGCATGATCACATAAGCGACATCATCGGCCACGATGTTTGGCAGAGTCGCGTTGATCTGGTGAGGCAGGCTGAACCACTGCGGAACAACCGAAGCGATAGCGCTGTGACCGTTGGTGTTCTCTTCGGCCTTCTTGAAGATGTAAGCCATCTCATCCTGGGTGATTAGACCAGGGCGACCGTTGATCGGGCCACCGTCGATAACGCCATAACCGTCGTGGGTGTCGAGCACGTTGAGGCAGTTGTTTGGGCGAATCTTGAACCAGTCGTCGAGGCGGTCGACGGTTCCGGTGAAGAACGAGTGCAGCAACAGCGGCGCGGTCTGGAAGTCGTAGATCAGGTCAACCAGCGGAGCGATCTCAAGCTGCTGGGTGTAGTGAGCGTGAACCTCAACCAGCACGCGCATGCCGTATGACTGAATCAAATCGGCGATGTCAGAGACGAACTCGAGGGTCTCTTTGGTCATGAACGAGTCGGTGCCCGGGGTCTTGACCGCGTAACCAACGGCGTCAAGGCGAACGACCTTCACGCCACCAGACTTCAGTGCGTCAAGAATCGAGCGCAGGTATGCCTGGCCCTTCTCGTGCTTGATGTCGATGTCAACCTGCGAAGGCATGAAGGTGGTCCAGACCAAGCGACGCTTGCCGGCTACCTCGTAAGCGGTGAATGGCATGCCTGGGCGTGGGCGATAGAAAGAGGTGATGCCCTCTTCGGTGCCGCCATCAGGGAACACGGTGTCGAAGGTTAGGAACAGGCCGGCATACTCGGATGCGTCGCCCTTCTCCTGCCAGTCGATGAACTCTGGTGACAGCGCCGAGGCGTGGTTCACGATGAGGTCAGCGGTTAGTTCGTGGGTGTCTGAGATGCGCTTGAAGTCAGCCCAGTTGC
>ERZ650301.7-NODE-7-length-49645-cov-8.730571_pt1 | contig 49645 bp, 59 predicted proteins | sample MGYA00376237_ERZ650301 | MGnify/ENA primary metagenome ERZ650301 (study PRJEB26733, sample SAMN07839255) | wastewater metagenome | biome: small river; feature: stream; material: water | place: USA: North Carolina | collected 2016-04-05 ...
GAAAAAAGCTGCTGCTGCAGAAGCTAAAGCTGCTGAAAAGCCAGCTAAGAAGAAGTAATAGGCATACTCTACAAAGGGGCTGGGGTTTGGATATTCACTATTCACCCTCCCCTGCGAGATAATCAAGGCAGCGTTTGCTGCCTTTTTTATTGCTAGTTTTTTATGGTCAAACTCACCGCCGCCGCCACCACCTCCATTCCACGCATCATTATTTTTGCGTTGACCTTGGTTTATGGTTTTGCTGGCCTCTTTGCGCGTGACCCCTGGAAAAATGAAGATGCCATCGGATTTGGTGGCATGTGGACTGTACAGAGTGGCAAAGCACTCGACTGGATTGTTCCGCATCTTGCGGGGCGCGATGTTTCTCTAGGCGCACCCTTTCCCTATTGGCTAGGTGCCACACTCATGGATCTCTTTGGTCCCTTGATTGGCATGGCGAATGCTGCACGACTTTATGCGGCAATCTGCTTCTTCGCAGCTGCCCTAGCTATTTGGTATGCGACCTATCTATTAGGACGCCGCCCGGAAGTTCAGCCGATGGTTCTGGCAGTTGGTGGTCAACCTGGTCGTAAAAATTACGGCATGACTTTGGCTGATGGTGCGCTATTGATTTTCTTGGCCTGTGTGGGTCTTGCTCAGCGTGCACATGAAACTACCCCGATGATGGCTCAACTCATGGGCATCAGCATTGTCTTATACGGCACAGTGCGTGGCTTAGATAAACCTTGGCAAGGTGGCCTGTGGACAGGTCTTGGCATTGCGATCGTTGCCCTCTCGAGCAATCTCACGCTCAGCCTCATCATCGTCAGCTCCACCATCATTGCAGTGATTGCCAGTAACGCGAAGTTACGCTTTCGTTGGACTTTAACTAGTACGGTTTTAGGTCTGATTGGTTTTGCGGTTTGGCCTGCGCTTTGGTATTTGGGCAACATCACGCCCGAGTGGCGCCATATCGCTGAAGAAGGCTGGCGCAATATGCCAGAAATGCGCGTCACCCCTTCCGTTGAATCTCTGGGATTTTTGAGCGTCAACTTCTGGGCTTATGCTTGGCCAGTTTGGCCATTAGCCATCATCTCCCTTGCCCACTGGGGTCGAGTTAAAGAAGCGGGCCAATGGCGCGCTCCTCACCTTTGCATTCCGCTGAGTTTATTTATTGGTTGCTTGATTTATGTTCTGTTCCGCTTAGAGGCAAACGAACATGACCTCATCATTTTGATTCCAAGCTTGTCGATCATTGCCGCATTTAGTCTGCCGATTCTCAGGCGCAGCCTCATTAGCTTCATTGATTGGTTTGCGATGTTTAGCTTCACCATGATCGCCTTGGCTATTTGGATTATTTGGCTTGCCAAGGTTACCGGCTTCCCAGAATCTACTGCTGCTAACTTAGCCAGAGTCTTGCCAGGTTTTCAGGCGCAGTTTGATTACATTGGCTTTGTGATTGCCCTCATTATTACCGGCGTATGGTTAGCGATTGTGCGCTGGAGAACTTCTCGTGCTCCAAAAGAAATCTGGCGTTGCCTCATCATCTCGGCCTCTGGCACTACCTTAATGTGGGTTCTGTTGATGACTTTATGGCTGCCAACTATCAATTACGCCAAGACCTATCGCTACGTTTCTGATCGTCTTGAAACGATTATTGCCAATACGCCTGGATGTATTGACACCACTAACCTAGGCTCCGCTCAGCTAGCTTCATTTAGCTATTTCACAAAACTTCCTTTGCGTGACGATGCAAGCTGCAATCTCATGCTGACTCACAGCTCCCTAGAGGCCAAGGCATACGCCAGCCTCAATAAAAAGAAAATTGAATTGCTTTGGGAAGATCGCCGAGCATCTGACCGTGATGAGCGTCTGCGCCTCTATCAAATTACCCCTGCTGGTAAAGAATAAATCGTGCTGCACTTTAAGTTATCGCGTTTGCGCGAGGATATCCCCTCTCTACTAAAACTGGCTGGCCCATTACTGATTGGTCAGCTAGCAGTTATTACGTTTGGTGTTTTAGACACCGCTATGACAGCACGCTATTCCGCTGATGACTTAGCCGCTCTTGCAATGGCATCGGCTATCTTTATCAGTATCTATGTTGGCCTCACGGGCGTAATCTCTGCCCTCGCCCCAATTGCAGGGCAACTCTTTGGTGCAAAACGTTTTGGCGAGATTGGTGAGGAAGTGCGTCAAGCTACTTGGCTAGCCTTAGGTCTGACTATATTGGGTGGCGCCATTCTGCTCAATGCTGATCACCTTCTGCAAATCTCTCAAGTAACGCCAGACATTGAGGGTAAAGCGAAGCTGTATCTCAATATCCTTGCCATTGGTTTACCTGCCAGCATGGCAATGCGCGTCTTAATGGCTCTGCACAATGCGGTGTCTAGACCAGCCGTTATTACCGTAGTGCAACTGATTGGCTTGGGTTTAAAACTCCCACTCAATCTCCTCTTTATTTATGGCGGCTTTGGTATTGAAGGTATGGGTGGGCCTGGCTGCGCCGTGGCTACTATCATCATTAATTGGTTCTGGCTCATCATCACGCTGGGCTTTGTGCTTTTCGATAGCTTCTACAAACCATTCAAAATTTTTGCTCGCTTTAGTTGGCCTGACTGGCACCGTATCTGGACCTTGCTAAAGCTAGGTGCACCAATTGGCTTGAGCTATTTAATTGAGGTGACCTCCTTCACCTTTATGTCACTGTTTATTGCACGTCTAGGCACTACCGCTTTAGCAGGCCATCAAATTGTGGCCAATATGGGAACTGTCATTTATATGGTGCCCTTATCTCTTTCGATTGCAACGATGACGCTAGTCTCTCAATCTATTGGCGCAAATAAGCAAGAGCGCGCCGAGGAGATTGGTTGGTCATCAGTTTTCTTCACCACGACTTTGTGTGTTTTGATTGGCGTTGCAGTCTGGATTTTTAGAGTGCAGTTGCTAGATCTTTACGATCCACCAGAAGAGGTGAAAGTATTTTCCATTCCGCTGTTTTTGTTTATTGCTTTTTATCAAGTCTTTGATGCTCTACAAATTACTGCGGCATTTATTCTACGAGCCTATCGCATTGCCTTCTGGCCTATGCTGATTTATGCAGGATCACTATGGGGCGTAGGTCTAGGCGGCGGCTACCTGATGGGCTTTAATGTCCTTGGCAATACCCCCGAGTTTTTGCAAGGCGCCAATGGCTTTTGGGCTGGCAACAGTATGAGTCTGGGATTAGCTGCACTGCTTTTGCTCTACCTCTTTAGAAAAACAGCGGCGCGTTTTGAGAAAACGCATCCGCCGGTTGAGGTTTAATTTCAGTAGGAAGATTTACTGAATGGGTCTGAATCCACCTGGAGGCATCGGTGGTTTGCCTTGTGGAATGTTGTAACCATTGTTGCTTGCACCACTGCCACCATAGTTTTGAGTTGGGTAGCTAGGCACTTGATTGCCTTTGGAATACATGCACTGCTGATAGGCGATGTTGTATTGAACCTGTGCTTGATTTTGCTTGCCAGAGGAATTCATGGCCCCCATGGCAGCACCACCGAGTAAGCCAACGCCTGCTCCAGTGCCGATGTTTTGACTGCTACCGCCCTGAATCACTGCACCAGCTGCTGCACCCAAAGCGGCGCCGATAGCAGCACTGGTTGCACCCTCTTTTAAGGCAGCATTACTCGTATCTTTAATGGCATTTGCAGCGAACTCACGACACTGCTGATCGTCCTGCTGAAACACTTCAAAAGGTTTGCCTTCACGCGGCATGATTGCAATCGTTGGACCGGTTGGCGCCGAGACGCAAGCAGCTAAAGAGCTGATGATGGCCAAAGTCAGTACGGCACGTTTCATATTCATTCCTTAAATCGGGTTATTCGCTAAGTTCTGTTAATTTTGAATGCGCTGTCTTGTAACCGCATTGCCAGAAGGAGGCATTGCTGGTCGAGTCTGCCAACCCGATGCACAACTTTGTACATACGGGAAGTATTGATCACTTGCTTCACAGTAGTACCAAATTGGAGCTTGGGGTTGAGACGCTAGAACCATAGGCTGTTGTGGCGCTGCATACGTAACTACTGGCGGAGCTGCGTACACCACTGGTGGCGCATAGTAAGTAGCGGCATAAGGGTAGCCATAGGCAGGACCGTAATATCCACCACGCCAGCCTGGACCCCAGCCACCGCCCCAACCAGGGCCGTATGCTGCTGGGCGCCAACCGCCGCCGTATCCACCATAACCACCTCCAACTGAGACTGCCCAGCCAACGTTACCGGCTTGAGCTACTGCGGGGGCAAGGGCTAAGAGGCCCACGGTCGCAAGGACCGTCAGCACCGTCTTAGAGATCATGGATTTGCATTGCTGTTGAGCTGTATTCATAGTGGACCCCATTAATTGGTCGCCTCCTACTACCTTTAACGCTTCATTTAAATTCAGGCTGACAAGAATTTAGCTTTTAACGGAATATTTATTGGTTTTCCGTAGGGCTACTAGTCTAATTTTGCGCCTGATTTATAAATTACTCTACCCCATTTATTGGTCTCAGATTGAATCAGTTTAGAGAGCTCTTGGGGGCTCCCTGGTGCAGGATCTAGGCCGCTTGCGAGCAACTTCTTTTTGACTTCAGCTTGATTCAGGGTCTGGCGAGTAAGGGTATTTAATTGCTTTTGCACTGCTGGCGGCAGATTGGCTGGCGCCATAAGCGAGAACCACGATATAGCCTCAAATCCAGGCAAACCTTGCTCAGCCATCGTCGGAATATCTGGGGCTGCTGGAGAGCGTTTTAGCGTGGTTACTCCCAAGGCCTGCACTTCGCCTGCCTTAATCAAAGACAGGGATGAAGATAGGTTATCAAAGAGCATCGTAATCCGACCGCTAATCAGGTCAGGCAAAGACTGTGCCCTACCCTTATAAGGAATATGGCGGATTTGCACTCCAGTCATTTCTTTAAAAAGCTCACCTGACATATGCAAGGAAGTGCCAACGCCTGAGGAGCCAAAGGTAAGTTCATTGGGTTTGGCTTTAGCCAGCTCAATCAGTTCCGGCAAATTAGTGATGCCCAGTTTCTTATTCACCACCAGCACATTGGGCGTGCTGGCTAAAAAACTAATAGGCGTGAAATCATGAATGGGATGAAAAGACATTTTCTCGTAGAGGGCGCCATTGATTGCATGGATACCCACGGTACCAATGAGCAGCGTGTATCCATCTGGCTCGCTCTTTGCCACAAGATCAGCACCAATATTGCCACCATAGCCAGGACGGTTTTCAACCAGAACTGGCACGCCTAAACTTTGTTGCCAACTCTCGGCAAGCACGCGCGCCAAAATATCGGGTGCTCCACCTGGCGTAAAGGTCACCACAATTCGAATGGCTTGTTTAGGCCAAGCAGTATTTGTTTTAGCTGCTTGAGAATGGGCGATATTGGAGAAGCTTAGGCAAATCAAGAGCGTTGCCAGGCACTTGACCGCTTTAGAAGTGATCAACATAAAATCATTTGCACTTCATTAAAAACCAAAGCGCGTGCGCAACCAAATTAAGCCATCGTATTTAACAGGATCATCGGCGCAAGGACCAACACCACACTCAAGTAGCGTCGATACCAGATTAGCAAACACCAAAAGGATAAATGCGACTACCAATACATTGGCAAAGACAGATCGTGAGCGCACATCACGATTAGGCAACATTAATAAAATAGCAAGGCCAGCTAGCAAGCCAACGTAGCCCACATAAGCCCAAGTATAAAAATGCAACTCCAGGAAAGTCTTACCAAATCCCATATCACCGGGCAAGATATGCAAAAGTACTTGGCGCAAAGAAACCATCATGCCCACTAAGCCACCGATGATCCCCCAACCATAGTGAGCGGAGTGTGCACCACAACGAATGTTGAGCACCAGCGCAAAACCAATAATGACAAAGCCCATGCGTTGCATTAAGCACAGTGGACAGGGTAATTCACCAAAATAGAATTGATCAATAAAAGCATAGGACAGCATGCCAATGATCCCAGCCAAAGCCAATTGATTGCCAAGCGCAGCCAAAGAAGGAAAGGAAGAAAAAGAGTGCTTACCCATTTTCCTTACAGACTGATATTGAGGTGATTGGTGGCATGCACTCTGAACCAGAACATCAGAATGCCGACGGTAATGGCAAGCATAACTAAACCAGCCAAACGCTTCTCGAACCAAACGAGGACAAGGCCGATAAAGGCTGTCAGGAAAGGTAGAAACATATACATGAATGAATTCTATCGCAGGTGGATCTAGAAGCAAAAACAAGTGATTTGAAGGGTCTTTTGTATAGAATGAAGCCATGAACTCAACACCGCCCTGCATCGACTTCCATCTTGACGGATCCATCGCCCGCATTACCTTTAACAACCCCGCAGCCCGCAATGCTTTAACTTGGCCAATGTATGAAGAGCTCAAGCGCATTTGCGATTCGATAGCCACAACACCAGGAATTAGGGTTGCTGTTTTTAGGGGCGCTGGTGACAAGGCCTTTGTATCCGGAAGTGATATCCAGCAATTTGTGGATCTTCAGGAAGACGAAGCCTACGAAGTTGCAGTTGATGCCATTTTTCACTCTTTACAGCATTTACCTATTCCAACAATTGCACTAATTGAAGGATTGGCTGTTGGTAGCGGTTTACTGATTGCCACCGCATGTGATTTCAGAATATCGACTGTAGATGCACGCTTTGGCATTCCGGTAGCAAAGACTTTGGGCAACTGTCTATCGCCGAGCAATTTGTCCTGGATTGCTAATCATCTTGGGGTGCCAATGGTTAAGCGCATGTTACTCACTGCTGAACTAATTAAGGCGCCTGAATTACTGGCCTCAGGCTATCTGTATCAAACCGCATCTCCAGAAGAAATTGTGGCAGTGACTGAAGTCTTAGCTAACAAATTAGCAGTGCTAGCCCCGATTACGCAAAAAGCGAGCAAAGTGACTTTGGCTCGCTTGTTAGAAAGCAACTTACCAGATTGCACCGAACTGATGAGAGAGACTTACAACAGCGTCGACTTCAAAGAAGGGGTTAATGCCTTCCTTGAAGGACGTTCACCAAAGTGGCTTGGTAAGTAAAGATTGGTCACCAGAAAGATGACCTGGTGACTCAAGATTTCGAGTTCAAAAAATCCACTACCGTTTGAACAAAAACATCTGGCACCTCAATATGAGGAATATGGCCCACGTTATCCAAAGGAACTAACTTGGCATTCGGTATTGCCTTAGCAGCCTTACGGCCTAACTCAGGAAAATTGCCCAAAGACTTCACCGCCTCAGGTGGAGCAAAGCGGCGACCAAACACCGTTTTATCCTTTTGGCCAATGACCAACAATACTGGCATCTTGAGCTGAGGCAAATCACCCACTACTGGCTTTTCAGCAATCATCTGGTAAGTTAACACTGAAGTCTTTGCATAGGCTGGATAGTCAGGCCCTTTTTGAATCCTGACATAAACCTCAACAAACTGTTCAAAGCTTGGCTGCCAAACTGGGAAATAAGACTGGAGGAAACGGCGGTAACTCGTTTCTGTCTGGGCCATCTCCAACTTCAGTAGATTGTCATTTGTTTGAGGTGGAATATCTTTGCTGTAGTCCTCAAGACCCAATGGGTTCTCCAAAACAAGCTTCTGAACAGTTTGCGGGTAGAGCCGCGCAAAACGAATACCCACCATGCCACCCATTGAGTTGGCAATAACTGAAGTCTTGCTGACCCCTAGAGATTTCAACAAAGCTTGTGTATTTCGGGCAAGGTCATCGAAGTGATAAGCCACATCCGGTTTCGATGATTTACCAAAGCCGATTTGGTCTGGGGCAATCACACGATATCCTGCGCTTGTTAATCCTTTGATCGTTGGTGCCCAGTAATCGCTTGAGAAATTCTTCCCATGAAATAAAACCACAACGCCCTTCTGCTTACCTTGTGCAGGCACGTCCATATAAACCATGCTGGCGGGCTGACCCTGAAGCGCAGTTTTAAATTCTTTAGTTGGGTATGGATAAGGCCATGTACTCAAGCGCAGATCCAATGGGCTTGCATTGGCATAGCGACTAGGAGGTGGAGCCTCGGCTTTGGTCTGATCAACTGATGTACAAGCAGAAATAAAGACTCCGCCAGCGCACATTAGCAAAACTACTCCCAGTGTCCTTATTTTCATCTCCACCCTTTGTCTCTTTGATTTAATTATTAGTTTTATTTGGACTACTTTTTTTATTTAAACAATCTTAATTTTGAGTGGAGTAAGACCCTCAACGCTTCCCTCAAGTACATCGCCCTTTTTAACGGGGCCAACGCCTGCAGGTGTTCCAGACATGATTAAATCACCTGGCTCAAGCGTAAACAAAGTCGAGAGATACGCGATTGTGTCGGGAACATTCCAAATCAATTGATTTAAGTCACCCTCTTGACGCACTTCACCATTAACCAATAGCTTGACTACACCCTTATTAGGATGACCAAATTGAGCTGCGGGAGTAATCGCTGCACATGGCGCGGATTGGTCAAAAGCTTTACCCGTATCCCAAGGGCGTCCCATTTTTTTAGCTTCACCCTGCAAGTCACGACGGGTCATGTCTAAACCAACGCCGTAACCATATACGTGCTCTAGTGCTTTATCAGCAGGAATATTCGCACCACCTTTACCGATAGCAACCACCATCTCAATTTCGTGATGGACATCATTGGATAGATTTGGGTATTGCATGTCTTTGCCATCAGTCACGATCGAGTTGGCTGGCTTCATAAAAAAGAATGGTGGCTCACGATCAGGATCGTGCCCCATCTCACGCGCATGGTCAGCATAGTTACGACCAACACAGTAAATGCGATTTACAGCAAAGCGGCGGGTATCACCTACTACTGGAAGAGAAGGAATGATTGGTGGGTCAATAACGTATGCAGTGCTCATGAACGGCCTTTCTGACGGATGCCTAGTTTTCTAATAATTTTGATGAATTAATTATGACATTACTTGAATGCAACTTACTTTTGACTCTTGCTGCGCAGTTTGAGCACCAAGATGCTCAAAGCCAAAGCAAAGGTCAAGGCGTTAGCCAGAATCAAAGGCCACTTCTCAATGATGAGGCCATAAACAAGCCATAAACCAACGCCAGCAGTAAATAGGCTATACATTCCTACAGAGATTCCAGAAAGATCGCGGGTACGCCAGGATTGAATGGCCTGAGGTAAAAAAGCAATCGTTGTCAAAAATGCAGCGCAATAGCCAATGATCTCAATCTGGTGAGGCTGTAAGCTCATTCAATTACTGCTTTTTATTTAAGCCGGCTTTACGAGCTTCGATTTCTTTATTGATCGCCGCAAGGGTTTTTGCATCAGGGGTCTTCCAATTGCCACCAGCCTTATTGGCCATGTAGGCTACTGCATCTGCAAAACCCTCAACTGTGAGATTGGGATTGCCGCCCTTAGGGGGCATTGCTCTTACTCCAACGTAAGCATGTGCCGTAAGAGTAACCTGGCCCTCAGCAATCAAGGGGGTCCATTTAGCTTTATCGCCAAACTTAGGGGCATTTAAAACACCCGAACCATGACAGGCCGCACAAACTTGTTTGTAGGTGTTCTCGCCAGGCTCAGCAAATGCTGTAAAGCTGGCAGTAGAGGCGACAACAAGGATCAGGGATCGAAGAGACAAATTCATAGAGACATCCGTATGGAGTTAATTAGCATTCATGACAATTTATCTCAATTTTGCAATGAATGCCTTGCTAAGCGCTAAGCCAAACCAAAATAACTTGCAACCCTAAAGGTGATGAAGGCTGCCAGGTAGGCTAAGCCAAAGAGGTAGCTCAGCATAATGACCGGGATCCTCCAGCCGCCCGTCTCCCTTTTGACAGCCGCAATTGTCGATAGGCACTGAGGGGCAAATACAAACCAAGCCAAAAGAGATAAGGCCGTAGCCAAACTCCAGCCTTTAGAAATCAAGGGCACCAAGGCATCTGCCGCATCTACACCAGAGCTCGATAATGCGTACACGGTTGCCAAAGAACTGACCACCACTTCACGCGCTGCCATGCCGGGCACTAGGGCAATGCTAATTTGCCAATTAAATCCAATCGGCTCGAACACCACTGCCAAAGCTTTACCCATCATTCCAGCAATGCTGTACTGAATGGGTGAACCAATTGCATTTTCAGGGGGGAGTGGAAAGCTGGAGAGTGCCCATAGACAAACCGTCATGATCAGAATAATGCCGCCAACGCGACGCAAGAAAATTTCTGCGCGCTGCCATAAACCAATTGCCAAATTACCTAAGCGTGGCAAATGGTAGCTCGGCAACTCCATCATCAAGGCATTGAGCTGAAACTTTTCACTAGTAAAGCGTTTGAGTATCCAAGCTACTGCCATAGCGCCAGTAATGCCAGCAACATAGAGCAAGAAAAGTACTAGGCCCTGTAAATCCAATCCAGCCCATAATTTACGCTCGGGAATAAACGCTGAAATCAATAAGGCATATACAGGTAGACGTGCCGAACACGTCATCATCGGTGCAATCAAAATTGTCACCAAACGATCGCGTGCATTGGAGATGCTGCGTGTAGCCATAATCCCGGGAATGGCGCAGGCAAAGCTCGATAAAAGTGGAATAAAAGATCTGCCAGATAGCCCCACCCGCCCCATCAAGCGATCTAATAAATAGGCGGCCCGCGGTAAGTAGCCAGACTCTTCCAGTATGAGAATAAAGAAGTACAGAATCAAAATCTGAGGCAAGAAAATCAACACCCCGCCAGCACCAGCCAGAATGCCATCAACCAATAAGCTACGTAGCCAGTTATTTGGAAGCGCTTCAGTCAACAAGGCCCCAAGCCAATCTACCGCAGCTTCAATCGCTTCCATGGGTAAAGTTGCCCAACTAAATACAGCCTGGAAAATAAAGAAGAGGACCACAGCTAGGATGATCGGACCAAATACAGAATGCAGCAGTACGGAATCTAGGCGATCACTTAAGCGATCCGGAATGATTTGATCCAAACCTAAATTTTGTAATATCAACTGAACCTGCTCATTGTCTAGCTCAGTATGTACGGTGTGATCGTGCGAGCTCTCTATATGGTCATTAACGTCACCGGTACGTAATCCAGATAAGTTTTTCCAATTCAACTCACTTAAGTACTGCTTGAGCTCATCAGCACCATTCGATTGAATGCCCACTGTAGCAATCACAGGCAGACCCAACTCTTGAGATAAAGCTTTGGCGTCCACATTTACACCTTGACGCTTGGCAACATCCACCATATTGAGCACTACAACACAAGGCAAGCCCAAGCGTTTTGCTGATAAGACCAAACGTAAATTACGCCTGAGGTTCATCGCATTCAGAACGCACAGAACAAGATCAGGACGCTTTTCGCCTGCAGCATTGCCGTGAAGCACATTGCAAGTCACTCGCTCATCTAAGGATCGCGGGTACAAACTGTAAGCGCCTGGAAGATCCAGAATGCGTACTACTTTTTCGGATGCGAGAGTTAGGCGCCCTTCTTTTCTCTCTACGGTCACACCAGAATAATTGGCCACCTTTTGACGGCTGCCCGTGAGCAAATTAAAGAGTGCCGTTTTTCCGCAATTGGGATTACCCAACAATGCAACCAAGGGCTCGCTTGGGAAGAAATGAATCTGCGCTTCAGACATGCTTAAAGAATTTCCACCTCAACTAGTCGCGCCTCAGATTCACGCAAAGCAAATGTGGATGATCCAACCCTAATCAGGATCGGACCCTGACCTAACAATCCTTTACGTAAGACCTCTACCTGCTCGCCAGGGAGAAAACCAATGTCCTCTAGTTGGCCGCGAATATCCTCGCACTGGTCACCTGTAGTGGCGATCTTGCTAACGCGGGCTCTGACGCCTGGAAGGATCTCTTCAAGATTCATGGCTGGATAGATGGACTGTATGAAACTATTATATCCCTACATGAGAATGAATATCATTCTCTAGAGGTAGGTCTGGAGCCTCATAATCCCCTAAATAGGATGCTTCCGTATTGATTTAAAACAAAAAACGGAGTGCTTATAGCCAGCCAGCGATCTGCTTTTTGAGTCCAATGGATTTATAGCCTGGACTAGCACTGGAGAGGGCTCGGATTTTACGAATGATTTTTGTAACATCGCCATTAGCACTCAGGTCTTCATTCATAGCTAAGAAGAAGATTTCATCCTTCAGTTGAATGAAATCAAGACCATTCTCCAGGGCAACACTTTTAACACCCATACCAACATCCGCTTTTTTAGCCAATATCGCGGTAGCAATTGCGGAGTGGGTGAACTCCTCATTCTCGTATCCCTTAATGCGATGCGGATCCATACCTTCTTTAGACAAAATGGTATCGAGCAGTAAGCGCGTGCCGGATCCCTTTTGCCGATTGATGAAGCGAATCTTGGGCCTTAATAAATCTTTTGGTGAAATGATATTCAGCGGGTTTCCTTTACTCACCAGTAAACCCTGCACGCGTTTCATTACCGGGAAAATTTGCATCCCCTCTTTTTGCAGTCGTTTAGCAATAATCTGAGAGCTCTGGGGGTCTGAGACATGGAACCCCGCAATATCTACTTCGTAATTCAGCAGGCGCTCCAAAGCCTCACCCGAACCAGCGGTAATTAACTCGAAGCCACCAATCTCGAAAACCGCCTTTTGAATAATCGGATCACTACTACTAGCAAAGCGCCACTGTTTTTTTGCCTTGACTCTAAATTGAGCAAAACCCTCTTCTAAGTGCGAAAGGCTAGATTGACCGAGGCGTATCGTCTTTTGATCAAAGTCTTCAGTAAATTGAATGAGATATCGAGCGTATTCCGATAACTGGGACCCATGCCCTCTCACGCGGTCTATGAGCTTGAAACCAAGCGCTTGCTCAACATCGTTTAATTTTTGCCACACATTTCTGTAGGACAAGCCCATTTTCTTGCAAGCAGACATCAGTGTTTTACCGTGCTCAATATCTTTTAATAAGGCGGTCAACCACACCAAATCCACTACAGCCGGGTCTTTTGCGTTTTTACTTCCAAAAACTAGGGTTGGCCGAATCTGAATTCTCATATGTAATTTTTTGCATATTGATGTTTTGTAATATGACAAATCTTAACCGAACCTACTCAAGGGAAGCGAACTCAAATGAAATTCTCACTTAACCGAATACTGGTAAGCACCATTACCGCACTCATGCTTTTAGGCAATTCAGCTTATGCGCAAGAGAAAAGCATTGTTGTCTCATCAACCACCTCTACAGAGCAATCTGGTCTTTTTGGCTTCATGCTGCCAATCTTCAAAATGAAAACTGGCATTGACGTCAAGGTAGTTGCTGTTGGTACAGGCCAAGCATTAGACATTGGTCGTCGTGGTGATGCTGATGTGGTCTTTGTTCACGACAAACCTGCTGAAGAGAAATTTGTTGCAGATGGTTACTCTACCAAACGCAATGAAGTCATGTACAACGACTTCGTATTAATTGGACCCAAATCTGATCCAGCCAAAATTGCAGGCGGCAAAGACATCAAAATAGCGTTTCAGAAAATTGCTGCAGCCCAAGCACCATTCGTATCCCGTGGCGACAAAAGTGGCACACATGCAGCTGAGTTACGCTACTGGAAAGATGCTGCAATCGCAGTAGCCCCTAGCGCCTGGTACAAAGAAACTGGTTCGGGCATGGGTCCAGCTCTCAATACCGCCTCAGCAATGAACGGTTACATCTTGGCTGATCGCGCTACTTGGCTGTCTTTTAAGAACCGTGGTGATTTGACCATCTTGGTTCAGGGAGATCCAAAGCTATTTAATCAATATGGAGTGATGTTGGTTAATCCTGCTAAATTCCCGCACGTGAAAAAAGCAGAAGGCCAAGCATTCATTGATTGGATTACTTCCAAGAACGGTCAAGATGTGATTGCCAGCTATCAAATCGGTGGCGAACAACTCTTCTTCCCGAACGCCAAGAAATAATTGACATGAAAAATCTACACCCATTTATGAGCGCGCTACTCACTACTTTATTAATAAGCCTTGGAATGCAAACATCGCTAGCGCAATCCAATCCACCAAAAGTAGAGGCTACTTATGGTCAAGGCGCTAAGAGTTTTAAATTGGCAACCGGTAGCCCTGGGGAGTTAGGCCTACTACAGCAACTTGGTGAGGCATTTGATAAGAAGGAAGGTGCGCGTCTAGTGTGGATTAAAGCTGGAAGTGGTGCATCTCTTAATTTGCTGAAAACACAGCAAGTTGACATGATCATGGTGCATGCACCAGATAGTGTTAACAAAGCTATTGCTGAGGGATGGGCAACTGGAAGAACGCTGATTGGATCCAATGAGTTTTATATTGTTGGACCTAAAGCGGATGCTGCAGAAATTAAATCCGCCAGCAGTGGTGCAGATGCTTATGCGAAGATTGCAAAGGCACAAGCCAACTTTATCTCTAGGGGCGATAAATCCGGCACACACCAAAAAGAAATGGATATTTGGAAAAAAGCGGGGATTGCGCCTGAAGGTAATTGGTACATCGTTACTAATGACTTTATGACAGCATCACTCAAGAGAGCAAATGCCGATAAAGCCTATTTCATGACGGACAGCAGCACATGGGTGGCAGAGAAAAATATTGCCCCTGACCTACAAATTTTGTATCGCGGTGACCCTTATTTAGTAAATACCTATGATGCCTTAGTGGCTCCGGTAGGCGCTACTGAGAATCGCGATATTGCCGCTAAGTTCATTCAGTTTGTGGCGTCAGATGAAGGTCAGACGATTATTCGCAATTATGGCAAGGCGCAGTACAAGGAGGCCCTCTACAACGATGCTGTCTACGCCAAACAATACGTCCACTAGGAGAAATCATGGAACTTAAAGTCAAACTCAGCGCACGCAATACTCTCAGCGGCAAAGTAGTTGAACTCAAAATGGGTCAAACTACTTCTCACGTTAAGCTCGATATTGGCGCTGGCCATATCGTCACCGCCTCCATTACCAATGAGGCTGTCGATGAGCTTAATCTTAAGGTCGGTGATCAGGCTTGGGCTGTGATTAAAGCCTCTGATGTCATGATTGCTAAAGACGCTTAAGTGGTAACTGCCATGCAAAAGGCCCGCATTGCGGGCCTTTTTATTCACTACATCAGCACTGAGTCCTGCTGAATTGAATCTTTAATACTTATTTCTTTGGCGTTACGAAGCCAATGGCTGTGTCGTCAACAAACTCAACCATCACATCATCGCCAGCCTTGAATTTCTCAAGACCTAAAACGCTTTGATCTACCTTCACTTTTTGCTTCTCACCTGATGGCAATGTGAATGTCACAACGCGAGTCTTTGCATCGATTGTGCTGATCTTGACTGTTGCATACACAGTATCGGTCGTCTCTTCGAATGGCTTAGCAGAACCTTTGCCAGAAACCACTACTGATCGAACACCTGAAACACCTGGTTTTGCATCTTTAGCAGCTGCAACCAAGCCAACTGCAATCGCTTGAGCGTGCTCAACCACAAATACATCGCCCTTCTTCACTTTATCCAAATCATTCACTTGCTTGGATACGTTCATTTGAGCCAGATTACCGTTTGCATCTTTGAGCACTACGATGCGCTTCTTTGCATCTACTGAGTCAACAGTAGCAGTCAATACAACTGCTTCAGCAGCCAAAGGCAACATTTTTGCCGGGGCTTGAGCAAAAGCTGAGCCTGCAATAGCCAGTCCGAGTGAGGCAACTAATGTAGCTAGTAAAGATTTCTTCAAAGTAACTCCTAGATAAAGGTTGGTGAGGGGCACCCAAACTATGGCACCACCAATTCATTTTAACCATGAAGTAACTTACTTATAAGCCTTGGGGCTAATATTTGCACCCCAATTAGGTGCAATTTGCTACATTAGAAGCTTAATGACTAACTCACCCTCATATACAAGACAAAGAGGTAAGGCGTGATCTTGATTAAATCCTGGCAAGATGCCCAACAGGAGGCTTACCCAATTCGTAAACTGGTCTTTATTGAAGAACAAGGGGTGCCAGAGGAGATGGAGCTGGATGTATTTGATCCGCTTGCACAGCATGCCCTTGCCTACCTAGATTCTCAATGCATTGGGACAGCTCGCCTGCTAGCCCTCAGCGGGAGTACGGGAAGAATTGGGCGGATGGCAGTATTGCCCCAATATCGCAAGCAAGGTCACGGCGGGCGATTACTTCGCGCCTTGCTTGAGCAGGGTCAATCCAAGGGCATCACGCAGTTTGAGCTGCACGCCCAGCTATCAGCCATTCCTTTTTATGAGCAATTAGGGTTTATTGCACAAGGCGCCATCTACGACGAAGCTGGCATCGCACATCGCGATATGATTCTCAGTATCTAAAAATATTTTAATCACTATGACCCAGACTTCTAACCCGCCCTTCCTCTTTCGCGTTTGTTACTCAGATACCGACGCAGCAGGTTTTGTGTATCACGCTCGTTATCTGGAAATCTTTGAACGCAGTCGCTCAGAGTGGCTTCAGCAAAGAGGTTTGAGTCCAACAAAACTGGTAAATGAATTTGGGATTGTTCTCCCAGTCCGTGAAATCACGATGAACTTTCATAGGCCGGGGCGCCTAGATGATCTTTTGAGCATTGACCAGGTGATTGAACATCGTGGTCGCACCCAAATTGCCGTCAAGCAAACTGCAAAACGGATTGTTGAAGGCGTAGAGCCCGAGCTAATTGCTAGTGCCGTTCTTCATATTGTTTGCGTCGATACCACCACCCTAAAACCTAAGGGGCTGCCTGATTGGCTATTTGCAGCGGATCAGTAACACCTCAATTTTGGAGCATTTATGCAAGAAGGAAAATTACTCAGCTTTGTGAAGGGTCTTGCTACGCTACTTGAAACCAATCCAAGCGAAGAGATTGTTTTCTCAAAAGGAAAAAAGCTCCTGGAAACCTTAATTAGAGAAGATGACTGGTTGCCAGAGGCATTTTGTAAACCGCATCCACAGTATTACCAGCAATACTTACTCTACGCAGACCCGCTCGACCGCTTTTCTGTGGTCAGCTTTGTCTGGGGGCCCGGTCAAAAAACGCCGCTACATAACCACACCGTCTGGGGCATGGTTGGCCAACTGCGAGGACAGGAACGCAGCGCTAACTATTACCGCCAAGCTAATGGCAGCTATCAAGCTGACACATCTTTTATTTGCGAACCAGGTCAAGTGGCTACCGTATCACCGAACACGCATGACATCCACGTAGTAGAGAACGCCTTGAGCGACCAAACCTCTATTAGCATCCACGTTTATGGCGGAAATATTGGCCGCATTCAGCGTGCCGTATTTGACCCCATAACAGGCGCAGAAAAATTATTTATTTCTGGATATGCCAATTCGGTAACACCCAATCTCTGGAATACAGCTGACAAAATCGCTTGATAGCTTAAAATACGGTCTCTTTCTGCAAACACTCCAAGTGTGGCAGCTCACCCCATTGACCGGGATAGTCGTTTAATTGAATACGGGTCAATATTTATTTGGCCCCTATGTTATTTACAGATCTCGGTTTATCAGAATCCATTCTTCGCGCTATTAGCGAAGAAGGCTATACCAGCCCTACCCCCATTCAAGAAAAATCCATCCCTGCCGTATTAAAGGGTGGAGATTTACTAGCCGCAGCCCAAACTGGCACCGGTAAAACGGCAGGCTTTACCCTGCCGATTCTGCAGCGTTTAAGTAGCACCACTAAAGCCGGTGGCAAACGTCAGTTACGCGTATTGATTTTGACCCCTACCCGGGAATTAGCGGCTCAAGTTCAAGAGTCTGTCGTGACCTACGGTAAATACACTGGCCTCAAGTCCACAGTCATTTTTGGCGGCGTCGGCGCCAATCCTCAAATCAAAGCGATTGCCGCAGGTCTCGATATCTTGGTGGCAACGCCTGGTCGCTTGCTAGATTTGATGTCTCAAAATTGTGTCTCACTCGCCAATATTGAAATTCTTGTATTGGACGAGGCAGATCGCATGTTAGACATGGGTTTCTTACGTGATATCAAAAAAATATTGGCGGCACTTCCCAAGCAACGTCAAAATCTACTCTTTTCAGCAACCTTCTCGACCGAGATCAAAGCTTTGGCAGATGGATTACTGAATTCACCAGCCTTGATTGAGGTGGCGCGGAGTAACAGTACGAATGAAGCTATTGCTCAGCTCATTCACCCAGTAGACCGAAACCAAAAACATCCTTTGTTAGCGCATCTGATTAAATCCAATCAATGGCAACAGGTCCTCGTGTTTACTCGCACTAAGCATGGCGCCAATAAATTGGTTACTCAGCTTGAGAAAGACGGCATTACTGCCATGGCAATTCATGGGAATAAGAGTCAAAGCGCTCGCACTAAAGCCTTAGCAGAATTTAAGGATGGAAAAATCACTGTCTTGGTTGCTACCGACATTGCAGCCCGTGGAATCGATATTGATCAACTGCCCCATGTCGTGAACTATGACTTACCAAATGTATCTGAAGATTATGTGCATCGGATTGGCAGAACTGGTAGAGCGGGCTCGAATGGGGTGGCAGTTTCTTTAGTCTGTGTTGATGAGCATCAGATGCTTCGCGATATTGAGAAACTCATTAAGCAAAAACTACCCCAGGAAGTGATTGCTGGATTTGAGCCAGATCCGCATGCCGTGGCACAACCCATTCAATTGCGAAGCCAGCAACACCAACAATCCAGAAAACCTCGACCAGGTAATGCTGGTGGCGGTAATGGCGGTGGGAGACCTGCTGCTAAGCGCAGCAGCCCACCTAAGCGTAGCTTTAATCGCTAAAGCGGTGCTCTAGTGGCTGGTTTAGTCGGACTGTAGATTAAACACGCTTGAAAAATCGAGCTGGCCGTTACCTGCCTTGCTATGGGCTTCATACAGTTTGCGGGACAACTCCCCCAGCGGAACACTTGCATCTAAATCACTTGCATTCTCGGTAGCCAAGCCCAAATCTTTCAACATGAGATCTACGCCAAAGCCGCCGACATATCCTTTTGAGGAAGGTACGTTTTCCATCACGCCAGGGCAAGGGTTATAGAGCTCCAAAACCCAGTTGCGCCCAGAGCTCTTCGACATGATGTCAGAGAGCACTTTGGGGTCCATGCCATTTGCCATGCCTAGACGCAATGCCTCGCTAGTCCCTAGCATCTGAATACCCAGCAACATGTTGTTGCAGACCTTGACTGTTTGACCGCTTCCGCTTGGGCCAGCATGAAAGATGTTCTTACCCATCTTCTCCAGCAATGGACGAGCTCGCTCTACATCTGTCGCATCTCCACCCACCATAAAGGTCAAGGTTCCAGCTTGCGCCCCTGCAGTACCACCTGATACTGGGGCGTCGATCATGGCAAAGCCCTTGACCTTCGCTGCGGCAGCGACGGACTGTGAAACCTGAGGAGAAATCGTTGAGCAGTCGATCAGCAAGGCTTTGGGACTGACCTTTGCCAGCAAACCAGAATCCCCTAGATATAAAGATTCAACATGACGTGATGCCGGGAGCATGCTAATGATGACATCCGCATCCAGTGCAGCTTCTGCAGCACTATGCATGGGAATTCCACCGGCAACCTTAAAAGCATCCAGTTGCGTCTGAACCAAATCAAACCCTTGAACCTCGTGCCCTGCTTTTATTAAATTGAGGGCCATGGGTAGACCCATATTACCTAAACCTAAAAATGCGACTTTCATATATGCCTCGTATGAGATGGTGAAGATCTAATATCTCACTATAGCTTGCTTATAAACTAGCTGGATAAATAACCGGGAGCCGAGATGACCATTAAAGTAATTGGCCTGATTCAGTTAAATAATCTTGAGGCATTTGAGGAGTACCGGTCTCAGGTAGGAGAAACGGTAGCCCTCTATCAAGGTAGGGTTGCATCCAGGGGCTCTTTCAACACATTTCTCTGGAATGAATTAGAGTGCGGCACTTTTAGTGCGTTTGTGGAGCTGGAGTTTCCAGACCTAGAGCGCTCTCAATCTTGGGCCAATAGCCCAGAGTATCAAAGCTTGCTACCAATCCGCAGTAAAGCGATGAAGCTCACTTTATTTTCCGTAAGCCTATAAAAATAAAGCCCGGCTCCTTGTGGGGGCCAGGCTGAATTCAATTCGGAGAAAAGTAAATTACTTCTTGGCTTCCATCGCTTCTTTAGTGGCCGTAATTTCTTTACGACGCTCTTTGCATGCACCAGCAATTTCTTGCAAAGCTTTACGAGCACGCGCAGCAGATGCCTTAACGCCCTTTTCAATAAACTTTTCGTTTTCCGCTTTATAAGTTTCAAAAGCAGCTAACAATGTATCGTGTTGTGACATCTTGTCTCCTATGTTTCTAATGAAAGTATGAGTACTAGGCTCGGAATTAGTATATCCCCATAAAAAGCGAAGGATTTCAGGGTTAGTATCAGGGATAACTCTTAGATCCCATAAATCGCCCAAAATAACAAAAAACTATTAAAAACCAACGGAGACACACGTGAAAAATAGAAATACTGCATATTTACGGCCCAGCCACCTGAATAGGCAATCCCTCGCTCAGTTTTAGATGGCCTCCAAAATGAGCTACCCAGCATTTATAGGCACTCCTGGATCCATTGTTTTGCGCTAAGTCGATGTCGCAATGCAGCGAAAGCATCGAGTACCGCATTGAATTGATGCCCATATTAACTACTCTAATTAATACAGAAAAATTATGTCCATTAAAAATCAAGACTATGCATTTGTCCGCAACAAGCTCCTCAAAAAAGAGGAAATTGCATTCCTAGATGTTCGCGAAGAGGATCCTCATGCTCAAGAGCATCCTTTATTTGCAGCTAATTTTCCGCTATCCCGCATTGAGGTCGACGCATTTAGCAAGCTTCCCAGAAAAGATGTGCCCATTGTTACCCTTGATGATGGCGAAGGTGCTGCCCAACTGGCAGCGCAAAGACTCTCTGCACTTGGTTACCTGGATGTATCTGTTTTTGATGGTGGAGTGAAGGCATGGAAAGCTGCAGGCGGCGAAGTATTTAAAGATGTGAATGTGCCCAGCAAATCTTTTGGTGAGTTTGTAGAGTCCAAGAGACATACGCCCTCGCTATCTGCACAAGAAGTAAAGAAGTTACTTGATGATAAAGAGGATGTTGTAGTAGTTGACGTGCGTCGTTTTGATGAATATCAAACTATGAGCATCCCTACTGGCATTAGCGTTCCTGGTGCCGAACTGGTCTTGCGTGTTCCTGAGCTTGCACCCAATCCAAAGACAAAGATCATCGTGAACTGCGCAGGAAGAACACGCAGTATTTTAGGTACGCAGTCTTTAATCAATGCAGGAATCCCCAATGAGGTCAATGCATTACGCAATGGCACGATTGGCTGGACCTTGGCTGGGCAAGAATTGGATAAGGGCCAAAGCCGTAAATTTACAGAGGTGAGTGACAGCACTGCAAGTGAAGCTGCGCAACGTGCACGAAGCGTTGCTGATAAAGCAGGGGTTAAGCGGGTAACGCTTGCAGATATAGCGCAGTGGAAATCTCAGGCCGATCGAACAACGTATTTCTTTGACCCAAGAACGCCGGAAGAATATGAGGCAGGCCACCTTCCTGGATTTCGCTCAACCCCGGGCGGTCAATTAGTACAAGAAACAGAAATGGTTGCACCGGTTCGAGGCGCACGCATTGTCCTATCCGATCCAGGTGGTGTTAGAGCAAATATGCCCGCCTCATGGCTGGCCCAAATGGCATGGGATGTCTATGTCATTGATGGCATCAAAGAATCGGATCTGACAGAAAAAGGTCCATGGAAGCCAGCCCTCCCCGCATCTCCCCAGATTGAAACGGTGGATGCCACGACTGCTTCAGCATGGTTAAAAAATGATGGGGATAGCATTGTGATAGATCTCAGTACCCATGCAAATTATGTAAAAGGGCATATCCCTGGTAGCTGGTTTGCACTGCGCTCACAGTTCTCGACTGCCATGCAGAATCTGCCAACAGCAAGTCGCTATGTCCTCACGAGCACTACCGGAGAACTTGCTGTATTTGCCGCCAATGAAATACAAGCACTGACAAAAGCCAAAGTGTTTGTTTTATCTGGTGGCAATAAGGCATGGACGGATGCAGGTCTCGAGATGGAAAAAGGCCCCACTCATTTAGCCTCACCCCCAATGGATCGTTACAAGCGCCCATACGAAGGCACAAGCGTAGATCCAGCTGCCATGCAAGCCTACCTAGACTGGGAGTTTGGATTGGTAGAACAACTAGGTAAGGATGGCACTCATCATTTCTGGGTACTGTAATTCTGAATGGTGGCGCCCTGTTGGCGTCACCCCCTTTTTTTCTGGCGCTGATGTGAGACAAATCATCCTGTTAGTTTTTGCCCTAGGGCTTTCAGCCTGCGGGAGAGAAACGTATACCACCTGGTCATGCATCGATGAAGCTGGATCCAAATCAACGATGATTCTCAAACAGGCGCAGATGCAATTTCAAAATAGTCAATATGATTACTGTGGAAGCCTTGGTCCTCTAAGTTATTTTGATCTAAAGTGTCCCAGCCAAATTCAGGGGTCTAGCCAAATCTTTACACCCGACTCAGGCAAACTGATTAGCAGCGGAAAAGAGTTGAAGTGCAATGCCCTCTAAAGAACAAAACCCCCTTAATCCTAAAAAACTACTCCTTAGCAAGTGGACTGCTGTCAAGCCAATGCACAAGCGTAAGCATTTCCTGGTGAGCAAGGTCATACTTCCGGAGATACCAGAAGCAGCGATTGAATTGATTGAACTAGAAGCTGTCTTTGATCAGAGCGTTCAAGTAATTCCTTGGCGTGATTTAAAAAATACAGAGATCTGGTTGCAGGGCTGGGTGTAAAAAAGCCACCCGTATTGGGTGGCTTCTCGGAACACATCTTCAGTATTGCTTACTTATTTAGACTTCGTCTTTGAATCCGAAGATTTTCGAAGCTCTTCAATATTTTTCTCAGCAGCATCCGCTACCTGATTCACAATTTTTCGACCTTCTTTAAACATTTTTTGACCAGTTGTCGACATTTCATGAACCACCTTAGATAACTTATCAGCATGCCCTGGAATTTTGTCCTCAACATCCTCAAGCCAACTTACCAAGGAACTGCGGACCTTTTCTAAATGCTTTTCGGTTCCATCAGCTGCATCATCGCCAATCTCCTTGAGAACAGACTTGACCTTCTTCTGATAAACAGTCGCACGTTTTGCCGCTTCTTTGGTGGCAGCCTCCTGCAGCTCTTTGAGCTTTGTAAGATCATTTTTTGCCGCAGACTTGGCGCTCTCCATGGCATTTTTCATGCCCCATTGAATTTCTTCGAGGTGATGCGCGCTCAAATCTTTAGCGGCATCCAATAATTTATGGGAATAAGCAAATAATTCCTTAGCCTTTTCTTGTTGCCATGCTTGAATATCTTTCTTATCCATTACACCTCTCCCTGAGTTAAATAAATATATCGATTAATTTAAAGCCTGCGTTTCTACTCTATACCCAAATGAGAGACTTGCCAATTCCCTGCTGTATTGGCATTAAAATTAGGCTATGAGCGAAAGAAAAAACCCATATGAGATTATTGGTGGCGCAGCGAAAGTTGAGGAATTGGTTGACCGCTTCTATGATTTGATGGCCCTAGAGGAGCCCTTTGCAGAATTGAGGGCGATGCACTCTCAGGACCTATCAGGCTCTCGTGAGAAGTTGAAGCTGTTTTTATCGGGATGGCTTGGGGGTCCGGATATCTATTCTCCAAAGTATGGCCATCCAATGCTACGTGCACGACACCTGCCCTTCAAAATTGGTATGAAGGAGCGTAATCAGTGGCTGGCCTGTATGTATCGGGCCATGGAAGACTGCGGTATCGATGGGCAGATTGGCGCTCAGCTAGAAGAGTCTTTTTTCAATACCGCTGACTGGATGAGAAACCAGCCGAACTGATCTATCTCTAGATGGAATGGGCACAAGCAAAACCACTCGCCCAAGCCCACTGGAAGTTATGACCCCCAAGGTGTCCAGTCACATCGACACACTCACCAATAAAATACAGGCCGGGATGATTGCGAGCCATCATGGTTTGACCATCTAGCTCTTTGGTGTCAACACCCCCCAACATGACTTCCGCCTTTTTCCAGCCCAAGGTTCCCGCTGGCTTGACCGACCAATTAGTAATGAGCTCCTTAAGAGTCTGACGATCTTTCTTAGAAACCTCAGCCCACTTTTTTCCCAAGAGATTTTTCTGCTCCGCAAATGCTTTTGCTAAACGCAAGGGCATGACTGAGGCCAAAATATTTTCCGTTAACTTGAGACGGTTATCTTCATTATTAAAGAGTTCATCACAGCTAAATTGACCATTAGCTTCAACCGCCCCCAGCCAATCAATATGAATAGCCTCGCCTTCCGCCCAATAACTGCTGGCTTGCAAAACTGCTGGGCCTGAAAGGCCTTTATGGGTCAACAATAAGTCTTCGTTAAAACGGCAGGCGCCATAGCGATTGCCTTTTGAACCAGCCGCAATGCGTACCGGCAAACTCAAACCAGACAACTCAATCAGATTATCAAACTCACCGGAAGTAAATGACAGCGGCACTAAGGCAGGTCGCGGATCAACCACTTTCAATCCGAATTGCTTGGCGATATCCAAGGAATACGCTGTTGCACCAATTGCAGGGACTGGCAAACCGCCAGTTGCCATGACTAAAGATGATGAACGCTCAATACCAGCATTAGTTTGAACGTTCCACACACCTGCCCCATTGGAGATCGACTCTACCGTGACCGGATGACGAATATCAACATGGCCCTTAGCGCACTCCCCAAGCAACATCTCAATAATTTGCTTGGCAGAATCATCGCAAAACAATTGCCCTTGATGTTTCTCATGATAGGCAATGCGATAAGACTGCACCAGCTTAATGAACTCTTTTGCAGGATAACGTGCCAAGGCACTTTTTACAAAGTGCGGATTAAGAGAGAGGAAGTTAGCTGGACTGCTATGTAAATTAGTGAAGTTACAGCGACCCCCACCACTAATCCGAATTTTTTCGCACAAAGTGTCGGCATGATCCAGTACTAGGACTTTTTTGCCTAACTGACCAGCCACCCCGGCACAAAAAAGACCAGCTGCCCCACCACCAATAATGATGGCATCCCAGACCTTACTCATGATTTACTTAAAGCGCTCAATGACTTCAACTGGAAGCTTGAGTTTTTGCATGTGAAGGCGGGTATAGGCTTGACGGAAATTCTTGGTCATCGAGATCATGACGGAGGCTGTCCAAGCAAAAGCAAACATACCTGAAAAGGCGATGATGATTGCCAACATTTTCCAGCCACTTGGCAGCAGATCGTCCATGAAGCCCATAGCGGTATAAGTACTGCCACTAAATAAAATGCTTTCACCTAAATTGGGCAGCAGATTAAAAGCTCTCAACGAGACACCCCAAAGGATGATCTCAAAAATATGCGTCAGAAATAAACACAATATGCTGACATAAAACACGAAAGCCACGGAAGAGTACTTATGCTCTGAAAGATAAAGAAATGACTTCACCTCATACCGCTTTGCGATTTGCAGTAAAGCTAAACCATGCACCAACATCACCACAAGCAGCATAGCAATGCCAAACAAATAGGCTGGTAAATCCAGTTCGGAGCTTAGGGTTACTGTATTGGCGATAGTCATGATGTAAGTGAATCTATTTTACAGTTCTCAGGCTAATTGATACCAGTCCCGAATGATTGCCCAAGCTTCCTCAGCAGTTTCTACAAAGTGAATTAACTGCATATCGACTTGATCTATCACCCCATGCTCAAGCATCTGCTTAAAATTAATTACTTCCTGCCAGAATGACTTGCCGACCAGAATGATTGGAAAACGTTCAACCTTTTTGGTTTGCATTAAGGTCAATACCTCAAAGAGCTCATCAAAGGAACCAAAGCCTCCTGGGTAGGCAACAATTGACCTTGCCCTGAGCATGAAGTGCATTTTACGAATAGCGAAATAGTGAAAGCGGAAACTCAAACCTGGAGTGAGGTAAGGATTGGGATGCTGCTCTCTAGGCAGGCTAATATTAAAACCAATCGTTCTATCCCCTGCCTCAAACGCACCGCGATTAGCAGCCTCCATGATTCCGGGACCGCCGCCTGTAGCAATGTGTAATTTATTGTGATCTTCAGATTGGGTAGCATTGTAGGCTGCTACGATCGCACCGAACTCTCTGGCTGAATCATAGTATTTACAGTGCAGCAAAGCTTGCTTAGCCTCAGCTTTTTCCTCTGGCGTTTTGGCATTCCGCTCCAGCTCTCGAGCCGCCTCGCAGCTCACAAACCGAGTGGAACCAAATACTGTAATCGTGTGCTCAATACCGTGCTCATGCAATAAGATCTCAGGTTTTAATAATTCAAGCTGGAAGCGCAAACCCAAAGTTTCCCGGCGAGCTAAAAAAGCTTGATCATCAAAGGCAAATCGATAGGAGTCCTCAGAACTCTCTTCTGCTAACTGACTTTTTTGAAGGCTCAGAAAATCAGTGATAGTTTGGGAATTATTTACAGGGAGCTTAGAACTCATGTCACAGCCTTTAAAAGAACCTACCTTCATTTTGAACCAACTAAAGCAAGGGTTAGAGCTAGTCTAAGCCACATCGGAATCAGTATTACCACCTAGAATATTGCATTAATTTGTAATCTAGGGCTAATTCGGATTTACCACCAGCAATTCAGGCGTTAGTATTAGGCAATATTAACCAAACCGAAGGAAAAGCAATGAGCAACCGTTCAATCATCATCATGGTACTAGTATTAATTGCTGCCACAGCCTATTTACTGATTAAAGGCGACGGCGATATTGATATGGGTGGCGAAAAGCATGGTGCTGAAGCAGCCCACATGGAAGAAGCTAAGAAAGATGCTCCTGCAGCTCCGGTTGCACCAGCAGCAGCTCCAGCGGCTGAAGCTAAGAAATAATCTCCTCTCGAGAAGAAGAAGCCGCGGTTCGCCGCGGTTTTTTTATGTCATTTTTTTTACTATTTAATTGCATCTACCAACACAACTGGTAAGTCCTAGCAAGAATAGCTGTGTAAGCGCTCCGGAATAATCACATTCTCCCACTCTAGATCCTCACGAATTGCTTGTGCCAATACAGCCGACGCCTCAGGCTCGCCATGAACTACAAATACCGACTTAGGTGCTGATTTAAATCCTCGCAACCAATCCAATAGACCCGCTTGATCTGCATGGGCGGATAAGCCACCAATAGTATGAATTGATGCTCGCACCATAACCTCTTCGCCGAAGAGGCGCACTTTGGCGGCCTTGTCTACGAGACGACGACCCAAGCTGCCATAAGCCTGAAAGCCAGTAATCACGATGGCGTTTTGTGCGCGAGGTAAATTATTCTGCAGATGATGAACAATCCGACCAGCATCACACATGCCACTTGCGGAAATAATAATCGCCCCACCCTTGATCTTATTGAGCGCCTTAGATTCCTCTACATCCGCAATGAATCGCAGATCAACTGCACTTGGATTTTTTTTGAACCACTGAAAAGTAGACTGCGATTCTTTGTCTAGCTCAGCAAAGAAGCGTTGGGTTAAATGCGTTGCTGCAGTTGCCATTGGAGAATCTACCCAAATACTCAAATGGGGTAATAAATTCCGCTTCACCAAATCAATCAATAGAAACAGTATTTCTTGTGTTCGACCTACGGCAAATGCGGGGATGATAATGTTTCCATGGGCATTCAGGGTGCTGGTCACCACTTCAATTAATTCAGATTCAGTATCCGCCAATGTCTTGTGCAGGCGATCACCATAGGTTGACTCCACCACCACGACATCGGCTTGGGAGATCATGGTTGGATCAGGCATCAAGAGCTTACCCTTCATGCCAATGTCGCCAGAAAAGATGCAGCGTTTCTTCTTGGAGCGGTCTTCAGTAATATCAATTACCGCAATCGCAGAACCCAGAATATGTCCTGCATTTTGAAACTCAAGGTCAATGCCTTGACAAAGCTCCAAACGTTTTCCATAGGGAAGTATCTCGCACTGCCCAAGAGCAAGCTCCGCCTCTTCCATGGAGTACAGGGCTACCGGCAAGTCCCCGCGCCACTTGCCTGCTTTTTGTCTACGTACCGCACGCTCGACATCAGAGCGCTGAAGATGGGCGCTATCTGGGAGCATAATTTTCAGCAACTCAAATGTCGCATCCGTGCAATAGATCGGACCAGTAAATCCTTGGGCACAGAGTCTCGGCAAGAGACCACTGTGGTCAATATGGGCATGCGTCAATACAACGAAATCAATTTCCTTCGGTGAAAACGGCAGTGATTCTAGATTCTTGGCTGTAGCCTCGCGCCCACCTTGGAACATACCAAAGTCGACCATAAACCGTACATCACGTCCACCAATGCTGGTCTCCACGGAATGCCTCGATCCCGTTACCTCACCTGCTGCACCAAGAAATTGTATTTTCATAACTTAAGCATACTCCCGATAAAATGCATTGTTAAGCCACTCATCTGAGAGATACTATTTACATGAATGCCCCCACGGAACTGAGATCACTCGAGCTGATTACCCGTCTCAAGCGAGAGCCCTCAGAACATAAGGGCAATGCTGGGAAAGTATTGCTTATTGGTGGCGCGCCTGGAATGGCTGGTGCCCTGATGCTGTCTGGCAGCGCTGCGCTCCACTTGGGGACTGGCTGGACCATTTTAGAAATGCTGGATCCAACTTCCGCCCATGCAATGCCAGAGCAGCCTGAACTCATGGTCCGCTTGGCCAGCTTTAATGCCCTAGAGCAATTAGAGGCTACTGCACCCGATGTCATTGCCATTGGTCCAGGCTTAGGCTTCTCTGCGCTGGCAAGAGATTGGCTCACCGCAGTATTGAAGTACCCAAAAGTTCCACTAGTCATTGATGCAGATGCACTCAATTTAATAGCCGATACCCCTGAGTTTTTAAATCTACTCAAGCAGCGTAATCAAGTGTCTCCCGGTTTAACTGTCCTCACACCCCATCCCGGAGAGGCGGCCAATCTACTCAATACCTCTGCAGGAGTCGTACAAGAAAATCGTCTTACCGCCCTGTCGAACTTAGTTGCACTCACCAACTGCATCGTCGTTCTGAAGGGTCAACATACCTTGATCGCCTCCCCCCTTCAGCAAGCAGTGCTATGTAAGGAAGGAAATCCCGGTATGGCTGTCGGCGGCATGGGCGATGTCTTGACTGGCGCCATTGCGGCAATTGCCGCCCAAGGCATACGCCATCACATCAATCTATGGGAAGCTAGTTGCCTTGGGGTTCAGCTCCATGCATCGGCGGCCGATAGTTTGGTGGCTCAGCAAATTGGTCCCATTGGACTTACTCCAACTGAGGTCATCTTAGAGATGCGGAGCCTTCTCAATAAGCTGTTATAAAACAGCATGCAATCAGCTAGCGGAATTCTTCAACATCGACGTTACGTCTACGGCCTTTTTATGGCCGGACTGGGCTCCATACTATTTTCCGGAAAAGCGATTCTGATCAAACTCGCTTTTGGCTATGGTGCCAATGCTGAAACACTCATTGCCTTACGAATGTTGATGGCCCTCCCTCTCTTCTGGGGAATTTATTGGTGGCAAGCGCGCAGACAGGTGATGAGCCCGCTGACTTGGCAAGACCAAATTAAAGTATTTGTCTTGGGGTTTATGGGCTACTTTCTCTCGAGTTATCTCGACTTTCTGGGGCTGCAATATATTTCCGTAGGGCTAGAGCGGATTGTTCTGTATCTCACGCCAACCATCGTGCTGTTAATTTCCTATTTTGTATTGAATAAATCCATTAGTCGATTGCAATGGTATGCGCTCGTAGTGGGCTACCTGGGCGTCATTGTGGTGTTTATCCAGGATGCCAGCTCAAGTGGATCAACGGCTGTTCTGGGAATGTTGCTGATCTTTGCTAGCGCATGCTCCTATGCAATCTACATGATTGGTTCTGGTGAAATGGTGAGGCGTGTGGGGAGTGTACGCTTGGTGGTCTATGCCAGCTCCGCATCAGCGCTGATGAGTGTCATTCAAATTCTGATTTACGATCCTGCGGCTGTATTCACGCAAGTACAGCAAATCTATTGGCTTAGCCTACTCAACGCCAGCCTATGCACTGTCATTCCGATGTTGTTAATCATGATTGCGATTAATCGTATTGGATCACCGCTAGTTGCTCAAGCCGGAATACTAGGTCCAGTTTCAACACTATTTATGGGCTGGATTGTATTGTCCGAACCCATTACATGGATTCAGCTTGGGGGGATGGGCTTAGTGATCGGAGCAATGTGGTTGCTGGTACGCAACGATGCTCCTAGTAAGCAAAAGGGGCAGAACACCACAAAGCCCTTAGACCTTGAGGGATCAGACCCCTTAAATTAGCAGCGCAGTGTAGCGCTACGAATTTATTGCTGTGGAGCTGCAGGCTCTTGAGCTGCTTTAACTTTCTTTTTAGATTTTTTCTTAGACTTCTTCTCTGCTTTTTTATCTTTCTTTGACTTTTTAGCAGTCTTCTTTGCAGCCTTTTCCGGCTGAGCAGCAGGCGTCGCTGGAGTCGCAGGCACAGCTGCAGGAGTCGCCGCAGGCGCACCAGCTGGAGCTGGATCAGCTGCCATCACAGTAAGAGGTGACAAACCAATTGAAACGGAAATGATTGTGGCCAAAGTCAGTTTTGCAAAGCGAGTTTTCATTTAAGACTCCAAATGGTTTGTAAGTGTTTTAATAATACTCAATAAACTGTCACAAATGCTCCATTTAACCCAGGCGTCTAAATGAACTCTTTTCCAGCTGATATCTATACAGAGCCTCAGGGATACTCAATTAATACTCTAGAAAACCTAGGGCCCCTAACCCGCCTCGCTGGCATCTGGGAAGGTCAACGTGGTTTGGATATCAAACCCAAAGCTGAAGGTCCAAAGAAGCAGGTTTATACCGAGCGCATTGAGATGCAGCCGATTGATCCACAAACGAATGGGCCGCAATTATTTTACGGTTTGCGTTATCACCTACACATCACCAAACCAGATCAAGTAAAAACCTATCATGATCAGGTTGGCTACTGGCTTTGGGAGCCAGCAACTGGATCGATTGTTCACACCCTCACAATTCCTCGCGGCATGATTACGATGGCAACAGGAAAGGCATCTGCCAATGCAACGCAGTTTGAGTGCATTGCAAAGATTGATGATCCAAACGCCGGAATTTCTTCTAGTCCTTTTTTAGACTACGCCTTCAAAACAATTGAATACCGCATCATGGTGACCATCCTGGAGGACGGCACTTGGTCTTACGAACAAGATACGGTAATGATGATTAAAGGTCAGACTGAACCCTTTCATCATCTCGATACCAATGTATTAAGCAAAGTAGGCGAAGCAACACCGAACCCGCTTGCACTTGAGGCAATAAAAAAGCCGTCCTAAGACGGCCTTTTTGCTTCAACCCTTCTGCTACTTAAGCTGCTTGCGCTTCAGTTTCAGTAATCTTTTCAAGAGCTGCTGCAAGATGACCGACTGTGCGATCAACGTGGGCCAACTTCTCAAGACCAAATAAACCGATACGGAAAGTGCGGAAGTCTGGACGCTCATCACACTGTAGTGGTACGCCAGCAGCAGTTTGCAAACCTAGAGCAATAAACTTCTTGCCTGATTGAATATCTGGATCCTTGGTATAGCTCACCACTACGCCAGGGGACTGAAAGCCTTTGGCTGAAACTGAATGGTAACCATTTGATACCAATAAGGCGCGAACTTTATCCCCCAACTCTTGTTGCTTCGCTTTGAGTGCAGCAAAGCCAAGGGCCTGAGTTTCTTTCATCACATTACGCAAAATTTTGAGCGCGTCTGTTGGCATGGTGGTGTGATACACGTGACCACCCTTTTCATAGGCTTCCATAATTTGAAGCCACTTCTTCAGATCCATTGAGAAACTACTGCTCTGAGTAGACTCAATGCGCTCGCGTGCTCTGTCACCCATGGCGATCAGTGCACAGCAAGGCGAACTACTCCAACCTTTTTGAGGAGCAGTGATTAACACATCCACATTGCAAGCCTTCATGTCTACCCACATTGCACCTGAAGCGATGCAGTCGAGCACGAACAAACCGTTGACTGAACGAACCGCTTCACCCACGGCCTTAAGATAATCGTCTGGCAAGATAATGCCGGCAGAAGTTTCTACGTGAGGAGCGAAAACAACTGCTGGCTTTTCTTTCTTAATAAAAGCCACCACTTCATCAATTGGTGCTGGGGCGAAGACACCCTGCGTTGCATTCTCTAATTGCTTACCTTTGATAACAGTAATGTCCTTGGTAATGTTGGCCAGATCAAAAATCTGGGTCCAGCGATAACTAAACCAGCCGTTACGTAAGACGAGGCACTTTTCATTGTTCGCAAATTGGCGGGCGACTGCTTCCATACCAAAAGTTCCGCTACCAGGAACAATAACTGCAGAGCTAGCGTTATAAGCATCTTTGAGGACGCCAGAAATATCCACCATGACTTTTTTAAACTCTTCAGACATGTGGTTAAGTGAGCGATCGGTATAAACAACCGAGAACTCTAATAGACCGTCTGGATCAACATTCGGGAGTAAGCCTGGCATAGTAATTTCCTAGTAAATCGTGTGATTAGCCCTAAATGATACTGATTTAGCGCTATATAGGTATATAGCCCTTGAAAACGGGCTTTTGAGGCAAATAAAGGGGGGTTAATTGCTTTTCTGCGATGCAGAAGAAACCAGTATTCCAAATACGATGAGGGCAAAAGCAAGACCGTGGAAGAGCTGGGGTGGATCCCCCAAGATAGCAGCTGAGAGCAGTGCCGTGAATAAGGGAATAAGGTTGGCAAAGAATCCCGCTACGGTGGGTCCGGCACCATTGACCCCTAAACCCCAGCAGCGATAGGCAATTAAAGATGGGCCAACTGCCACGAAGACAATCAATGACCCGGTCCAGTAATTCAAGTCAATGAAGGCATGGCCTGTAGCAATCTCAGCACCCTCGAATAACATGGTCCACATGAAGCCAATGAACACTTGCGCCATCAAGAATTCAGCCCAGGGCCACTGCCGCTCCTTACTCTGGCCAGGGCGGCTAATCATCCAGCTATAAAAAGCCCAAAGGATTGTGGCCAACATAATCAACAAGTCACCCATCACCACTTCCATACTCAAGAGGCTGGCAGGCTCACCACGAGTCAAGACTACTGTTACGCCCACCAGAGAAACTACCGCCCCTAGGAGCTGCAAAAGTGATGGCTTGACCTTATAAAAGACAGCTCCGATAAAGAGCATCCAAATGGGCATGCTGGCACCGATCAGGGTCACGTTAATCGCTGTCGAGGTTTGCAAGGCAAGATATAGCAGGACGTTATAACTACCCACCCCCAACAGCCCCAAAACCAAGAAGCGGCGCTTGTTGTGCCAAAGCGCACTGCCCGGTTTAAAAATTTTCCAACCAAAAGGAAGTAACAGCAAAGCCGCCAAACCCCATCGAACCGCGCTCAAAGTAATCGGTGAAATACTGCCGACCAGAGCCCTTCCAGCTATCGCATTACCTGCCCAAAGGGCGGTCGCAAGCGACAAATAAAACACGGTCGATAAAGGTATATGAGGCATTCAGGGAAATTTAGGCTGGAAATAGGTGTTTTGAGCCCTAAGAAGGACTTTGCCTGGGTATTGTAGAAACAAATGCTCGGTATTGCTAAGATAGAGCTTAAATTAGCGTCAAATACTGACATTAGCAACATACAGAGGGGTTTTAGTGGCAATCATTACCAACATTGAAGATTTACGAGTTCTGCATCAAAAACGTACCCCAAAGATGTTCTATGACTACGCAGACTCCGGGTCATGGACAGAATCTACTTACCGCGCTAACGAATCCGATTTTCAGAAGATCAAACTTCGTCAACGCGTTGCCGTAGATATGACCAATCGCACCACCAAAACAACTATGGTGGGTCAAGAGGTCGCAATGCCAGTAGCGCTTGCACCAACGGGATTAACCGGTATGCAACATGCTGACGGTGAAATTTTGGCTGCACGTGCCGCAGAAAAATTTGGTGTTCCTTTCTGCTTATCCACGATGAGTATTTGCTCAATTGAAGATGTAGCAGAGCGCACCACTAAACCATTTTGGTTTCAGCTCTACGTCATGAAGGATCGCGGGTTTATTGAGCGTCTGATTGAGCGTGCCAAAGCGGCCAAGTGTTCTGCGCTGGTATTGACTTTGGATTTACAAATCCTAGGGCAACGTCATAAAGATTTGAAAAATGGTTTATCGGCTCCTCCAAAGCTGACCATTGCCAACATGATCAATATGATGACCAAGCCACGCTGGTGCATGGGTATGGCAATGACTCCGCGCAGAACCTTTCGCAATATTGTTGGTCACGCCACTGGTGTTGGCAACATGTCCTCCCTCTCTTCTTGGACCGCCGAGCAGTTTGATCCAGGCCTCAGTTGGGATGATGTGGAGTGGATTAAGAAACTCTGGGGTGGTAAGCTAATCATCAAAGGCATCTTGGATGAAGAGGATGCGCGCTTTGCTGCCAACTCTGGTGCGGATGCTTTGATTGTTTCCAATCATGGCGGCCGTCAACTAGATGGCGCTATCTCCAGCATCAAGGCTTTGCCAGGCATCGTGAATGCTGTTGGTAAAGATGTTGAGGTATGGATGGATGGCGGCATTCGCTCTGGGCAAGATGTTTTGAAGGCGTGGGCATTAGGCGCACGCGGCACCATGATTGGCCGCCCCTTCCTTTATGGCTTAGGCGCAATGGGTGAGGCTGGCGTTACCAAATGTCTTGAAATTATTCATAATGAATTGGATATCACTATGGCCTTTACAGGTCACCGCGATATTCACAATGTGACTAAAGATATTTTGTATCCAGGAACTTTTTAATATTCCACACTTAGCCAATTACCCCGTACTGGTATTTTTCATTTCTGCTGTAACCCTCTCGGGTTCAGTTTGGCTTGGCAATGCGGTCCTGAGTAAGTACCGCACCAAAGATACTGAGACCTCAGCGGACCTGGGCATTATTCAGACTGCAACGCTGACCTTGCTGGGTTTAATCATCGGCTTTACCTTTTCAATGGCGATCGCTCGATATGATTTGAGGCAGACTTATGAAGAGGCCGAGGCAAATGCCATTGGGACTGAATTCCTTAGGGCCGATCTGTTGCCCAGCAAAACTGCGGAGAGCATCAAAGGACTTCTCAACGAATACTTAGATCAGCGCATCTTGTTTTACTCAAAGCAAGACAGAGAGACAGCAAAACAAATTACCCAGCGCACTCTTGCGCTTGAAAATGCGATGTGGAATGAGTTACTTCCTGTGGCGCGAACACAATCAACCCCCACTATTGCGCTTGTGATCTCCGGAATGAACGATGTCATTAACTCCCATGGCTACACTCAGGCAGCCTGGTGGAATCGTATCCCCGCAGCTGCCTGGTGGCTGATGGCGGCAATCGCAGTTGGCGCCAATATCTTGGTAGGTTTTGGTGCGCGGAATTTTAAGCGTAATGTTGGCCTGTTTATGATTTTCCCAGTGATGATTTCCGTCTCCTTCTTTTTGATTGCAGACATTGACAGCCCTCGTGGTGGCGTTATCCGTATCGATCCACGAAATTTGATTGATTTAAAACACAATATGAACTCTGCACCGAGTTCTGTACCCACTATAGGCGTTAAAAAATGAAGCGCGTTGTAGATGTATATAAAGATAGGGGTCGCGAGCTCGTATGGACCTATGTTATTCACCTTGGAAATCTGGAGTTTCATCCTGCTCAGATTGATTTTGAACAAGAAGCTCTCAGACTTTCACAGATTGATAAACGCGGCGCACCGAATGAGTTGAGCGCTAAAGCCAGACTCTCCATTAGATAATTTTTTACTTCTGTTCTGATATATGAAACCTTTAAGCAAAAAAGCCAAGATGGCAGTTGGATGGACTATCTTGATGACCGTCACTGGTACAGCCATGCTTCATCAATGGGAATTCTTTGCGATGGGGTGTGCATCTATCGCCATGCTACTCGTGGCGAATCATTACGGCCTTCTAAAGGATCCTGAAGACAAAAAATAAGGCCCCTATCTCTCGATAGAGGCCTCGATCTTTACTAGATCGCAGTTCTTAAAGCAGCTTTAGATTAAAGCGTTGGGTAGTCCGTATACCCTACTTCCGCTCCGCCATAAAACGTTGCACGGTTATACGCATTTAGAGCTGCACCTTGCTGGAAACGCTCAGCTAAATCTGGATTAGAAATATACAAACGTCCATAAGCGACTGCATCGGCTAAACCAGCCTCAAGTACAGCCTCCCCCATGGCTTGATCATATCCGCCGGCACTAATAAATTGGCCTTGATAGACTGCGCGGAACATCTCTGAAGTCACTGGCGCCTCTGTGTTCACTTGATCATTGCCGCCAGCGCTAGTAGAGCGTGGCTCAATCATATGAACATAGGACAGCTTGTAGCCATTAAGCTGATGAATCACCGCAGTGAATAAAGCAACGGGATCGCTATCAGCCATGTCATTAAAGCTGCCGTATGGTGACAAACGCACACCGATGCGATCACTTGGGTAGACCTTAGCAACAGACTCAACTACCTCACCCAATAAGCGAATACGATTTTCGATTGAGCCACCATAACCATCAGTGCGTTGATTGGTCTTATCTTGTAAAAATTGATCTAACAAGTAACCATTAGCAGAGTGAATTTCCACACCATCAAAACCGGCCGCTTTTGCATTGGCAGCAGCCAATTCAAAATCTTTGAGAAGCCTAGCGATGTCTTCTGTCGTCATTGCCTTTGGAGTTTCATAATCATGTAACTTCCAATCGGCACCGTAAGTTTGGCCAGCGGGTGCAATCGCAGACGGCGCCTCTGGAAGACCCTGCTCTGGATGCAAAGATGAATGAGAAATGCGGCCTACATGCCATAGCTGGGCTACCATCTTGCCGCCCTTCGCATGCACCGCACTCACAATCTCTTTCCAAGCAGCAGTTTGCTCAGCTGAATAGATCCCAGGGGTTGCTGGATAACCTTTTCCAAGAGGAGAGATTTGCGTGGCCTCACTAATGATGAGACCTGCACTTGCTCTTTGCTCGTAATATGTTTTTGCCAAGGGATTTGGCACGTCCCCTTCGATGGCACGCATTCTGGTGAGCGGCGCCATCACAAGACGATTCCTTAACTCAATCGAGCCAAGCTTGATGGGGGTAAACATGATTTCTTTTCCGGACATGAGACTCTTTCTGTTGTACTGATAAAAATTATTGAATGTTGACTGTAGCAAGAAAGATTCATTCTTGCTGAGGATTGCTTAGCTCTTACTTACTCTTTACGCAAACCCTTAACTGCCCCACGCGTAGTCTTTGCGCCCCTCTTAAAACGAGCCTGTATGCAATCCGAAAATGCCTGAAACTCCTCTAAGTGAGCGGTAGAAGAGCGGGCCACCAAAGCAATCACCCGCTTTGGCGCAGGAGGCGCCAGCGGGCGAGCCTCCAAGCTGGTGCCATTTAATAAGCCACCCCTAACCGCCATCTCTGGAAGCAATGCGATCCCCATTCCAGAGTCCACCATCTGTAACAAAGTGAGCAAGCTGGTAGCTTCCATGCCATCTGCTTTACGAATATCTGAGCGCTTACAAGCTTGCAATGTATGCTCGCGCAAGCAGTGCCCCTCCTCGAGAAGCAATAATCTCTCGGCCATTTTTGCGGGCAGGTGAATTTCTTTTCCCTTCAGAGCGGGATCATCCTCTCGGGCCACCAACCAAAACTCATCATCAAATAACTCCTTAACTAATAAGCCTGAAGTCTCATAAGGTAAAGCAATCAGAATGAAATCCAATTGATGCTCGCCTAATCTGGTTAACAGATTGGCTGTCAAGTCCTCCCTTAAGGCAATTTTTAGACTTGGGAAACGAGCCCGAATATCCGGCATGACATTGGGCAATAAGAATGGTGCAATCGTTGGAATCACGCCAAGCCGAATAGTCCCAGCCATTGGCTTACCAACAGCATCGGCGTATTCCACCAAGTCTTGAGAGGATGCCAAAATTGCCTTAGCCCTCTCCAAGATTTCTAAACCAATTGGGGTAATGGCTACATTTTGGCGGTCCCGCTCTACTAAGCGAACCCCTAGACCATCCTCGAGTTCTTTTAAGCCCGCACTCAGGGTAGATTGCCCCACAAAGCAGGCCTCTGCAGCACGTGTGAAATTGAGCTCCTGAGCAATAGCCACAAAATAACGAAGTTGACGTAATGAAGGAAGAGCAGCCATGGTTTACAAAAGTCCCTATAATCAATTTATTAGATAAATAATATCATTATTATTTACTGGACTGATTACCTCTCGAGGTTCAGAATTCATTCCATGGTGTTTAAGCACCTCTTAACAACAAATACAAAAGGAATGAAAATGGCCCGCCCAGAAATTAAAACCATCCAAAACTTGGAGTCTGCATTTGCAGGCGAATCTATGGCACATATTAAATACCGCTATTTTGCAAAATTAGCGCGTGCTGCTGGCGACATCGAAACCGCCGAAATCTTTGAAGCAACTGCAGATCAAGAGGTCATGCACGCCTTTGGCCACCTTGACTTGCTCTACCCTGCTAATACGATTACCCCTGCACGCGCTTTAGAGATCGCTATCGAGGGCGAGACATACGAATACACAGAAATGTATCCAAGCTTTCGTAAAACGGCAGTGGATGAAGGCAATGCAGCAGCAGTAGCTGAAATTGACGAACAAATTGCCGAGTCAAAAGAGCATGCAGAGCAATTTCAAGCCATGTTAGCCAAAGCAGCAAAACGCTTTGCAGCCTTAGCCAACGTAGAGGAGCGTCATGCCAACCACTATAAGAAGGCGCTGGAAAAAGCTAAGGAATTTGCGGCAGTCTGAGCAAGTTCAGAAATAAAACCAAAATAAATTTAAACTCATTGGATTATCTTTAAGGAAATATCATGAATTCTTGGCAATGTATCGTGTGTGGCTTCATCTATGACGAAGCAAAGGGCTTACCGGAAGACGGCATTCCTGCTGGCACTGCTTGGGCTGACATCCCGGAAGATTGGGAATGCCCAGACTGTGGCGTAGCAAAATCGGATTTTGAAATGGTTCAAGTTTCCTAATTTAAGCCTTACACCAATCACTTAACTGCATTACTAGGGAGTCCAGCTTTGGATCATCAGAATCAAGCATCACCATCAGGGATTGTCATTATTGGTAGCGGCTTAGCTGGATATACCGTCATTCGCGAACTTCGCAAAATCGATAAGACTGTACCGGTTACGCTAGTGACCCGTGAGCCAGGCTACTTTTATTCAAAGCCCATGCTGTCTACAGCGCTAGCAAGCAACAAAAGTGCAGAGCAATTGGTTTCGACAAATGCCGAAGGGATGGCAACGCAGTTGGAGATGACTATTCTGGGTGATGCTGATGTCACTGCAATTGATACTGTCGCCCAGACAATTACAACATCCAAGGGAAGTATTTCTTATGGAAAGCTAGTTCTAGGCTTGGGTGCCGATCAAATTCGCCTGCCTTTACAGGGCAATGCTGCTAATGAGGTCATCACCGTCAACGATCTGGAAGAGTATGCTCAGTTTCGTAAAACCATCGCTGGCAAAAAGCGTATTGCCATTTTAGGAGCCGGCCTTATTGGGTGTGAGTTTGCAAACGATTTGGTTTTAGGATCCTACGAAGTCGATGTCATTGATTTAGCTCCGCAAGCTTTAGGTCGACTCCTTCCAGAAGCGGCGGCACAAGCGCTACAAACTAAGCTAAGTGAGGCAGGTGTTCGTTGGCACTTTGGAACTACCGTGCAATCTATTGATCGCAACGGCGATGCTCTCTCAATCACCCTCGCCAACGGATCGGTTATTGCTAGCGATGCATTTCTATCAGCTGTTGGCCTGAAGCCCCGCCTGGATTTAGCTAAAGCAGCTGGAATTGCAACTGGCTCGGGCATTACAGTCAACCGTCAGCTAGAGACTAGCGCCAACAATGTATACGCCATTGGAGACTGTGCTGAGGTCGAAGGCTTAGTTCTACCCTATGTCATGCCAATCATGCAGGCAGCACGCGCATTAGCACCAAACCTCCTCGGACAGGCGGCCACCCTTGCCTATCCAGCCATGCCTGTAATGGTGAAGACTCCCGCATTGCCAACCATTGTTTCACCGCCAGCCAAGGGTGCACTGGGCGAGTGGAAAATCAATTCAGCTGAGGGCGGTCTTGAAGCGCGCTTCGAATCGAGTGAGGGCAAGCTACTCGGCTTTGCTCTTCTGGGAACGGCAACGGCACAGCGCGGTGCACTTACCAAAGAACTGCCACCGATACTCCAATAACAGGTAGTTTTGTATTAAGCTTGTCAATACGCTTTAAATCAGAAAAGGCCCGCGATTGCGGGCCTTTTTAATAATCTACAACGGTTTACTTATGAAACGATCACAAACCATGTTGCGTTGTGTGATTGAGCAACCATCAAAAACAACATCGGTACAGAAAGCATGGTGTTAAAGCGTGAAGTCAGCATGGCAACACGTGCAGACTTCGCTTTAACGTCTGGCTCAACTGCAACGATACCTAAAGCGCGTTTTTGATTTGGCCAGATAATGAACCAAACGTTAAATGCCATTACCAAGGCAATCCACATACCTAAACCGATTGCACGGAACGGGGCTTGCAAAGTAAATGCTTGATGCGCATAGCCATTCAACACAGCCAAGACTAAACCGCTCACCACAGTAAATAAAGCTGCCCAACGAAACCAAAACAATGCTGTCGGAGCAATTACTTTTCCAATCGCAGGTTTTTGCTCATCCGGAATCTTTGACATGGATGGAATCTGCACAAAATTGAAGTACCAAAGCAATCCAATCCACATCACGCCAACCATCACGTGAATCCAGCGGAATAAAAAAGGTAATTCAATAGAGCTGAAGTTTGCACCTAAAGCCAACACAATTAAAAGCAAAAGCACAAAACCAGCTAAAACTGTGCGCCCCAATGAGGTAAAGATAGATGACATGAAAGCTTTCTTGGTAAATAGATATTAGAGGGTATTAAGCAAAATTCTTGCTAGCAAAATCCCAGTTCACTACATTCCAGAAATTTTCTACATACTTTGGACGAGCATTGCGAGTGTCGATGTAGTAAGCGTGCTCCCAAACGTCACAAGTCATCAAAGGCTTTGCGTCCGTAGTTAAAGGTGTAGCTGCATTGCTTGTTGAAACTAAATCGAGGGAGCCGTCAGCCTTCTTAACCAACCAAGCCCAACCTGACCCAAATGTACCAACTGCACATTTTGTGAACTCTTCTTTAAATTTGTCGAAAGAACCCCACTTCGCATTAATAGCATCTGCCAATGCGCCAGTTGGAGCACCGCCGCCATTTGGCTTCATGCTGTTCCAATAGAACGTGTGGTTCCATACTTGGGCTGCGTTATTAAAAACTCCGCCAGCTGATTTTTTAATGATGTCTTCCAAGGAAGCATTTTCAAACTCAGTACCTTTAACCAAGTTATTCAAATTGGTTACATAGGTTTGATGATGTTTACCATAGTGAAACTCTAGAGTTTCTTTTGAGATGAATGGTGAAAGCGCATCTAATGCGTAAGGTAACTGAGGTAATGTGTGTTCCATTATTTTTCCTTGAAAGACGTGTTAATCGGTAGCTATAGCAGCCATAATCGTCCTAACTATAGACGATTCTGGCAATTTTGTTTGGGCAGGGGAAAATGGGGATTTGACGGAATCACCCCCCATTGAATTACTGAGCCGTCCAGCCGCCATCCATATTCCAGGCGACTCCTCGCACCTCAGAGGCATCAGGTCCACAGAGGAAAACAGCCAATGCAGCCAATTGCTCTGGAGCAACAAACTCGCCCGAAGGCTGTTTCTCAGAAACCAAGGCTTTTTTTGCCTCCTCATTTGAAATCCCATCACGTTCTGCGCGTGCATCCACCTGCTTTTGTACTAAGGGGGTAAGAACCCAGCCCGGGCAAATTGCGTTACAAGTAATGCCTGTCTTGGCATTCTCAAGGGCGGTTACTTTAGTCAGGCCGACGATGCCATGCTTTGCGGCGACATAAGCAGATTTTTGAATGGAGCCAACCAAGCCATGCACTGAGGCGATATTGATAATCCGACCCCAGTTACGCTTTTTCATTCCGGGCAGAGCATGATGGGAAGTATAAAAAGCTGAGCTTAAATTAATGGCGATAATCGACTCCCATTTATCAGCTGGAAAGTCTTCAATGTTTGCCGTGTACTGAATACCTGCGTTATTAACCAATATATCCAAAGAACCAAATCGCTTTTCAGTTTGCTTGATGAGGTCTTCAATCTCAGTAGGCTTGCTCATGTCGGCACCGTGGTAGTCCACCTCAACACCACAAGCTTTAATGGCAGCAATAGCCGCATCTTTTTCACCAAAGCCGTTCACCATAATATTGGCACCCTGCTTTGCTAAGCCAATGGCCATCGCCAATCCAATGCCGCTCGTCGAGCCGGTGACAAGAGCGGTTTTACCTTTTAAAAGAGACATGTTCTTATTCGCAATATCAAGTTAATCGCAAATCCCCAAGCAGGGATTTGCGGATGATCAAAACTTGATGTTACAGGATGGGGCAAGCCCTGTGGTACGGGGAATGCACTAATTCAGGTGAATTCTGAATTAGACCTTGCCAAGGGCCTTCAGAATCTTTTCACATGTAATGGGCTGGTCAAATACTGCCGTATTAAAGGGCGCCAGAGCATCATTAATTGCATTCTGAACCGCTCCAGGGGCGCCGGCAGTGCCAGCCTCACCAGCACCTTTTGCACCCAGCTTAGATGACTGCGTTGGGGTCTCCACGTGAGCTACTTCAATATCTGGCATTTCATTAGCCATGGGGACCAAATAATCGGCCATACTGCCATTTCGTAGCAAGCCACTATCGTCATAGAGACACTCCTCGAAAAGGACGCCTCCAATACCCTGAACAATGGCTCCGCGCACTTGCTCATCCACCAACATGGGATTTAGTACGCGGCCGCAATCTTCAACCGCCCAATGTTTCAGGAGTTTTACAAATCCAGTATCAGGATCCACTTCAACATAAGAAGCTTGGACGCCATTAGTAAAGATAAATGGATATTCTTTTTGAGTGTAGTGACGGGTAACCATCAAATCAGCAGAGAATCCAACCGGCAAGGTGTCTGTACGGAAATAACCAATGCGGCCAATCTCACTAAACGGTAATAACTGCTCTCCGCTCGCCTTATCCAAAACATGGCCACGTCGGACTGACAACTCCTCAGGTGATCTATTCAAAATTGCACCAGCAAGCTTCAAGATATTCTCTTGAAGTGCCTGACATGCCAATAACACTGCCTCACCACCAACTCCAGCACCACGTGAAGCCCAAGTACCTCCACCATATGGTGTGACATCGGTATCACCAGTAATGATGCGAACATCTTTAATGGAGAGTCCAACAGCATCGGCAGCAATTTGTGCGTAGATACCTTCGGTACCCTGACCTTGCTCACCAACACCAATCAATATAGAAACCACGCCACTAGGATCCAATCGTGCAGAGGCACCATCCTGAGATGCAATACGAGCGCCGCCGACACCATAGAAGGCTGGACTTGGGTTGGTTAACTCTATTAATGTAGCAAAACCAATTCCGCGATAAATACCCTTTTTACGCAACTCGGCCTGCTCTTTGCGTAAAGCAGGATAGTCCATCATCTTTTCAATAGTGCGCAAGCATTGCTCATGCGATAACACTTCCAACTTAATTCCTGAAATACCGGAGCATGGGTAAGCATCATCAGGAATCACGTTACGCTTGCGGAACTCTAAAGGATCCATCTTCAACTTTTGCGCAGCTAAATCTACTAGACCTTCAGTTACAGCGCAGGCAATTGGATGTCCCACTCCACGATATTGGCAAGTAGGCGTTTTATTCTGAAAAACGACATTTAGCTTGGCTCTGTAATTTTGATGCTTGTATGGACCACCTACCAAGTTGACTACTTGGTTGCCTTCAATCGCACTAGTTCTAGGGAACATGGAATATGGGCCAATCGCGGTGAGATCATCGATCTCAAACGCCAGGATGTCGCCTTCTTTGTTGGCAGCAATACGGCCCTTAATGCGATGCTCACGCGCATGAATATCGCTCGTGAATGATTCCAGTCGATCTGCAACAAATTTAACTGGGCGCTCCAACATCATGGCTAAACCCACGGTTGCAAAATCGTCTGGATAAGCATGCACCTTAATACCAAATGATCCGCCCACATCTTTGCAGATGACATGAACATCGGATTCAGATAAGCCAAACTGACGGCAATATAAATCTTGCATCATATGTGGTGCTTGCTGCGAGTGATACACCGTCAGACGACGATCACCAGGGTTATAGTCGGCAATTTGGCAGCGAGGCTCTAGGGTTACACCAGTGTGGCGACCGAAGCCAAAGGTGGCTTCAGCAACAATATCTGCTGTTGCAAATACTTCATCCACCTGACCAACATCTAAGCTCCGCGTAAAACACAGGTTGTCACCAAGCTCTGGATGGATTACGGGTGTCTCTGAATCTAAAGCAGTTTCCATGGAAACAACTGCTGGCAATTCTTCCCACTCAACGTCGATTAACTGCAAAGCATCTTCTGCCTGAGCACGCGTCTCAGCAACGACAGCAACTACAGGCTCACCTTGCCAGCAAGCTCTATCGATTGCCAATGCGTATTGAGGGGCAGACTTCATGCCAGCCAAATGACCTAATGTGGCCACCCATGGCTTGCAAAGCTCAGCCATTTTGACGCCATCAACTATGGCAAGCACACCCGGCATTTTGCTTGCTTGTTCAGTATGAATTTTTCCAATTTTCATATGGGCTACTGGAGAGCGCCAATACACCACATGCCCCATTCTGGGCAATTGAATATCATCCACATAAGTGCCTTGACCCTCGATAAGTCGGCGTGCCTTATGCCTAGGTTCGCTATTACCAATATAGCGTTGATCATTCGTTACCGGATCAAGCACCAATCCTTTGAGATCTGCTGGCTTATTCATAATCAGTTTTCCCAGTCTTCTTAAGCGAGAGCAACAACAGGTTTAATCTTTTCACCTTTGGCACGAGCTTCAAGCACGGCCATGATGGCGTCTACTATGGAGTGGTAGCCGGTACAACGGCAATAGTTTCCAGAGATCCATTCGCGCACTTCTTCGCGCGTAGCTTTGGGTTGCTTTTCAACCAACTCCGCAGCGGCAAGCAACATCCCAGAGGAGCAGAATCCACATTGCATTGCGTTGTGACGCATGAAGGCTTCTTGTAGGTCCGTTAATGCACCGCTTTTCGTCAAGCCCTCAATTGTCTCAACAACACATCCATCGGCTTGCACGGCTAAGTACAAGCAGCCACGAATAATTTGCCCATCCACCTTGACAGTACAGGCTCCGCAAGCACCCTGCTCGCAACCTAGGTGGGGACCCTTCAAATGAAGATCTTCACGCAAAAAATCTACTAAATGTCTACGCGGCTCAATCTCAGCATTGACTACTGAACCATTGACGGTCATCGTAATTTTTTTCTTTAAGCTCATTTCAATCTCCGAACTTGATTTATTTTTTTAATAATGAGTTAAGCAATTAAATGCTTTAAGCCACGCTCTAATAAGACACCAATTAAGTGTTGCTTAGTTTCTGCGCTGTTAGTGATATCTGCAATCGCCTCAATCTCTGCCCTTGCCGCGGCAACTGCAAGAGCAATTAGCTCATCATTAAGAGGCTTACCATCGACTAGTGCTTGAGCCTTGGTTGCCATTACAGGCGTAGCCCCAACTGAGAAGAAAGTAAAAGCGCAATCGCTGAGAACATTGCCTGCCTTATTTGCAACCAAAGCAGCTCCCGCAACCGCATAGTCGCCGTGGCGGCGCGCTAGCTCATGGAAATAAAAAACTTGCTTGCTGTTTGCGACAGGGATTTCAGTTGCTACCAGAATTTCATCAGGCTCTAAGGAGGTGGTGTAAAGATCAATGAAAAAGTCTTGCGCTGAAATGCGACGCTCGCCATTGGGACCCGCAATCAACATGGTTGCATTGAGCGCTAAGCTACAGGCAGGCCATTCAGCTGCAGGATCGCCGTAAGCTAAAGAACCACCCCAAGTACCTAGATTACGGATAGCTCTATGTGCAATATGCGGGACGGCAGCCTTGAGTAGCGGCGCATGTTGCGCAATCAATTTAGAGTCTTCAATTTCGGTGTGGGTGACTAGAGCCCCAATGCGCAATTGGTCGCCGATTACAGCGATACCCTTGAGTTCATCGAGATTGGTGATGTCGATCAAAATACTCGGCTCAGAGAGGCGTAAATTGAGTGTAGCCAAAAGAGTCTGGCCACCGGCAATCAAACGCGCATCTTCACCAGCCTCGGCGAGCAAAGACAAAGCTTCGCTGAGCACCTTCGGTTTTGCATAATCAAATGCTGCTGCTTTCATTACGTCTCCTCCACCACTTTTGTATTTATCTCGCCAAACCTTATTCGGCTTGTGCGTCCGACTCTAGGGGCACCACTTCACCACCCAACTCTTTCGCAAATCGTTGAAAAAAGTCATCCGCAATCTTTTTGGCAGAAGCACTAATTAAACGTCCACCAATTTGCCCTAACTTACCCCCAATAGAGGCCTCTGTCGTATAAGAGATCAAAGTGCCCCCTTCTGCGGCTTTTAACTCAACACGTGAGCGGCCTTTTGCAAATCCTGCGGCGCCACCCGAACCTTCAAATGCCATTGAGCAGGATTGATCTGGAACTACATCGCTCAAAAGTAGCTTTCCTGCAAATCTAGCCCTCACAGGCCCTATCTTGAACATCACCTTGGCATGAATCTCCTCTGGGGAAATTCGGCTAATTTCTTCACAGCCAGGAATAGACTTTGCAAGAACATCAATATCGTTCAAGCCCTTCCATACATCTGGGATTGGAGCCGCAATGAGTTGCTCGCCATTTAGTTCCATTACATCTCCTTGGGGTTTGTACGAATAGAGTCTTATCTACCAATTGTTCAACAATGTACCATTATTTAACTTTTGGTCAATAAGGCCAAATTCGGATAAACCCTGATGACAATGAGTTTTACTCTAGACCGGAGCACCAGCAACAGCGCTGCCAATGAAGTAGCGGCAACTAGTGCGCCTACACGTCGCAGGATGAGTACGGCAGATCGCAAGCGCCAAATACTAGATCGCGCAATTCAGTACTTTGCGAAACATGGGATTGATGGGCAACTCAGAAACTTAACAAAAGGGCTGGGCGTTACCCATACCCTGCTCTATCACTACTTCCCTACAAAGGACGCTCTCATTAAAGCGGTCTATGAAGATGTCTTTGAATCACGCTGGAAGCCTGAATGGGAGCAGCTATTAGACGATAAGCATCTTTCACCAGAAGAAAAATTTAATGCGTTTTATATCGATTACTCAAATACGGTGCTCACCTACGATTTCGTGCGCATCTTGATTTTCTCGGGCCTAAGCGATCACTCAATTAGCGACCGGTTCTTTGAGCTATTACGTGATCGCCTATTACCTAGACTGATTCGAGAGACCCGCAAACACTGCGGTCGCAGCACTCGCGGCAAGCCTTCGCAGCGTGAATTGGAGTTTTTAATGGGCCTGCATGGCGGTATTTTTTACATTGGTATGCGCCGCTGGATTTATGGTCAAGCCATCTACGACTCCGGCAATCCCAATACTGAACAAGAAATCATTCAAGACCGGATTAGCTCCTACCTAACCTCAGCAAAAGCTTTATTTACTCACGGTAATAAATAATATGACAAACCTCAGCCTAAATCATTTTTCCATCCGCAGTCTTGAGATAGAGAAGACCACTCAGTTTTACAGCGAAGTACTTGGTTTGACGGTTGGTCCACGCCCAGAATTTCCTTTTCCGGGGGTCTGGCTTTATAACGGTGATGAGAACGATTGGGCCAATGCAGTACTGCATCTCATTGCAATTGATAAGAATGATCCTAATGGATTGAAGCAATATCTTGGCGAGCGCGACCCAAGCTCGCTATATGGCTCTGGGGCGGTAGATCACATCGCGTTTTTTGCTAAAGGCTTGGAGGCCAAACTTGCACAGCTTGATAAATTAGGGGTTCCTTGTAGACAGCGAACAGTACCCGTGTTGCAGCTTCACCAACTCTTTTTAGATGATCCCAACGGTATCGTGATTGAATTAAATTACCCTGCAGCAGAAAAAGCAGCGCTTGATGCTAAGGCTGCACAGTAAAGATGGCAAAAATTCTCGTCATCGGCGGATCCCTTGGGGGCTTATTTGCTGCCAATATATTGCTCCGCCAGGGTCACGATGTCACCTTACTAGAAAAGGCGATTGGCTCCTTAGATGGTCGAGGTGCTGGAATCGTGACACATGATGCGCTTGCAGATGCCTTACGCGAAGCAGGGATTGCTGTGGATAACAGCCTCGGAGTTGCCGTGTCAAAGCGCGTTACCTTGGGCGCTGATGGTGAGAGCTTAGGTGAAATGCTGCTTCCACAAATCCTCACTTCATGGAGTCGCCTCTACCACTTGTTGAAAGAGAATTTTCCAACTGAGCGTTACCTACAAGGTAAGAATGTAAAAACAGTTAGCCAAGATTCCAACAGTGTTCAGGTGACTTGCGAAGATGGCAGTACTTATCAGGCAGAGCTGCTGATTGCATCAGATGGCATTCGCTCGGCGGTGAGAGCCCATGTAGCACCAAATATTCAGCCTGAATATGCGGGATACATTGCATGGCGAGGTGTTTGCGATGAAAGCCATTTATCAAATTACACCTTGGATACCTTATTTAATTACTTTGGATTCTGTCTGCCAAATGGCGAACAGATGCTCGGCTACCCCGTTGCTGGCCCTGGCAATGACACCAGACCAGGCAAACGGCGCTATAACTTTGTTTGGTATCGCCCCGCATCTGAAGAGAATGAACTAGGCAAACTGTTGACGGATGCGGATGGTCACCACTATCCAACCGGCATCCCGCCACTCAAAGTGTCGTGGAAGCATATTGCTGAAATGCGAACGATTGCTCGGGAAATTCTGGCTCCTCAATATGCAGAAATTTTAGAAAAAACAGCCTCACCCTTTTTGCAAGCAATTTACGATGTTCGATCAGAGCAAATTGTCTTCGGCAGAATTGCTTTAATGGGTGATGCAGCTTTTGTTGGACGACCACATGTTGGTATGGGAGTTACAAAAGCGGGTGATGAGGCAATGGCAATTGCGCGGCACATTGCTGCATTGGGCGCAAACCCTGCAGCACTCGAAGCATATGGCAAGGAACGACTTAAGCTTGGGCAACAGGTAGTTGCAAGAGCGCAATACTTAGGCCGCTACATGCAAGCACAAGGTAGCAAAGGCACTAGGGATGGCAATAGCCTACGCAGAAATGCGGATACCGTGATGGCGGAGACAGCAATTGATCTCAGCACCTTGCTAGCAGAAGGGAAAGCAGTTCCAGAGTCGCATTAAAAAACTAGATGTAGATATTCGCATTACCAGAAGCATTCAGTTAAGATTTATGAAGCAAAAAGTATTCTTATTAATAAACTGTTTTAAATGGAGGAGACAACCATGAAACAAAAAGTA
>ERZ650301.8-NODE-8-length-40363-cov-31.628585_pt1 | contig 40363 bp, 35 predicted proteins | sample MGYA00376237_ERZ650301 | MGnify/ENA primary metagenome ERZ650301 (study PRJEB26733, sample SAMN07839255) | wastewater metagenome | biome: small river; feature: stream; material: water | place: USA: North Carolina | collected 2016-04-05 ...
CCACCATACACAAGGGCTCGGAAAATCTCCGAGCCCTTTTTCTTTGCGCCCAAGCCCTGTATTTGCGGGCTTCCGACGAGTTACCTTAAGGACGCGGCAATTTCATTTCTTCAATAAGTGGAGTTTTTTTGGCGTTTTCTCTCTCTTTTCTCTGTTTTCTTAAGGACGCGTCCACAAGGAAAACCTAGGTTTCATGCGGGTTTGCGGGAATACGTTTAACCTTAACTGTGCATGAGCATGATTAACTAGAAACGAACTGTTGTAGCGTGCAAAACCTAATGTCAACATTTGACCGCGTAAGTGATTACAAACAAATCGAACACTTTGAGCGAGCTAAAAAGTCCTGAAATTCATTCAGCAAAGATTAGTGCCGTCTCGACCTTGGTTCTAAGCTCCATCAGTACTGGGGCAAGTTCATTGGCTAGTTTTGTGGCATCTTCATCGCTCGAAACGCTAATATTTAAAGCATAAATTTGGTTCCCAACTTCTATTGGTGTTGCTAACGCGATTACCTCTGGTTGCCAAGATGCAATGCAGAAGCCGAATTTTTTTACTTGTGCGTCAGCCGTTTCAATTTCTGCTTTTAATTTTGGCCATTGCTTGTTGCGCAATTTCTTGAAATGCTCAAGGAGTTTTAATTTTTGTGAATCTGGAGCACAAGATAGGTACGCACGGCCAAGTGATGTTAGTTCTATCGGTACACGCTGTCCTGAAACCACTGTTCGAAGGGATGGCCGACGGTTGTATCGAATTGACTCCAAATAAACCATTTCATCTTGATCGGGAGATGCGAGCCCAACGTTAACTTTGTGCTTTTCCGACGTACTCCGCATTAAGGGGGCTGCAATAGCTAAGACCTTGGAACCCGTACGCATAGCGTGGGCGAGACTTAAAACAAGCGGTGCAAGACGGTACACACGAGTTCCCGGCTCAATTTGCAAAACACCGCTAGCTACAAGGGTTTGTGTAAGTCGACTAACTGTTGACTTGGACAGTCCCGTTCTCTCTGAAATGTCACCGTTACCAAGCAAAGCCGAGCCAGGTCGAAAGGCTCTCAATATGTCGATGCCTCTTTCAAGAGAGCGATTGGCAGTTGAAATTCCAGGCTTGGCTGCTGTCGGTGGTTTTATCAGAGCTGAATTACGCATTTCATGTGCCTGTAGTCGCGAATGTTACAGATTTTAGTTCATCAAATTCCATCTAGTGGAATTTGATGTGTGCACGCAAGCTTGCAAATAAGTAAGCTAGCGTGAAAATAAATTTGGAGATTTATATATGAACAGCATCTTTACTAGAGGAATCAAACGCTATTGCGTAATGGTTGCTACAGCAGTCATTTCACTTTCAGCGGCATTCGCAGCTTATCCAGATAAGCCTATTAAATTAGTTGTTCCGTTTTCACCTGGCGGTGGTACTGACAGTATTGCTCGCACACTTGCTGCGAGCTTGTCGCAAGCACTAGGGCAGTCAGTAATCATTGACAACAAACCAGGAGCTGGAACGATTATTGGTTCTGATGCAGTGGCTAAAAGCGCACCTGATGGATATACCTTGGTTGTCGCAACATTTGCTCATGCAGTTAACCCAAGTTTGATGCCTAAGTTGCCGTTCGATACTGAGAAGGCCTTCGCTCCAGTTGTGATGATTGCACGTGGCCCTAATGTTTTAGTCGTTCGCAGTGATAGTCAGTTGAAAAATGTCAAAGACTTGCTCGACTTGGCCAAACTTGAGCCTGGAAAACTTTCCTATGCTTCACAAGGTAACGGGACTTCGGCTCACCTAGCAGGTGAGATGTTCGAAAACATCGCTCAAGTAAAACTCACTCACGTTCCATACCGTGGCGCTGGCCCAGCAATGACCGACTTGTTGGGTGGGCAAGTGGACATGATGTTTGCTACAGCTGCCGCCGTTGCTCCTCACATTGCTAGTGGAAAACTTCGTGCTTTAGCAGTTACTTCTGCTGAACGTTCATCCGCTATGAAATCAATCCCCGCAATCGCTGAAACCGTCAAAGGTTATTCAGTTGAAAGCTGGTACGGGTTGTTTGCACCTGCTGGCACGCCTGCTGATGTGATCGCCAAATTAAATGCCGCAGCAAAGCAATCTACGCAAACAGTTGAATTTCGTCGCAAGTTAGAGCCAGAGGGTCTTGCCGTGTCAACAGGAACGCCGCAAGAGCTCGATACATATGTCAAACGAGAAGAGGCTCGCTGGCGAAAAATCGTCAAAGAAAACAACATCAAACCCGATTGAATCGAATAGGAATCATCATGGACTACTCATTAATAGAACTCAAGATTGAGCATGCAGTTGCAACTTTGACGCTCAATCGCCCAGATAAGCGTAACGCAATGAGCGATCAAATGCGTAGCGAATTCATTGATGCGCTCGAAAGCATCACTGCTGATAAGGCCATCAAGGCACTGGTATTGACTGGTGCGGGCAAAGGATTTTGTGCTGGCGGTGACATCAGTGGCATGCAAAAGCGTATGAATGCACCAACGGGTGAAGTCGGCTTTAACGGCTGGCATCGCCAACAACGAGTTCACTACACGCAATCACTCCTGCACACATGTCCTAAGCCTGTCATTGCTGCCGTCAACGGTGCAGCTTCAGGTTTGGGCGCTGATACAGCTCTGGCTTGTGACTTCATCATTGCCAGCGAGTGGGCTAGCTTTGCTTGGTCTTACATCAATCGCGGAATCATCCCAGATGGCGGTGGCATGTATTTCCTCCCACGTCGCGTGGGCCTGTCAAAAGCCAAGCAATTGATCTTTAGTGGTCGCAAGGTTGATGTGGATGAGGCATTGGCTCTCGGTATCGTGGACCGTAAAACAACGGCTGAAGCTCTGGTTTCTGACGCGCAAGCATGGGCAATTGAATTAAGTAAAGCATCTTCTACAGCTCTTGCACTCACAAAAACAATTCTGAACCAATCATTTGAAATGACTTCACATGATGTGTTCGCACAAGGCAGTCAAGCACAGGGTATCTGCTACACCAGTACTGAGCACCGTGCTTCTGTTGAAGCATTTTTGGCAAAAGCTGCTAGCTAGGATTAAAAATGGATTCAATTTCTCGTTTGCTCAAACCTCGCAGTGTCGCTGTCATCGGCGCTTCTGCTGATCCCACGAAGACTGCTGGTCGCCCAGTTGCTTACCTGAAAAAACTTGGGTTCACTGGCGACATATTTCCGATCAATCCCAAAGTTGATGAGATTGATGGCCTCAAGTGCTACCCAGACGTCACCTCCTTGCCGTCAGTGCCTGATGTCGGCATTGTGTTGCTCGGTGCTGAACGTGCGCATTTGGCGGTTCGTGACTTAGCAAACCGTGGCTGTGCAGCTGCCATTGTTTTGGCAAGTGGCTATACCGAAACAGGTGAGGAGGGGGCTGTTCGTCAGAAGCAGTTGATTGAAGCTGCTGGAAAAATGCGAATCTTGGGACCCAACACCATTGGTCTTGTGAATTTGACCGACAACATCATGCTGTCTGCGACTGGTGCGCTTGAGATGGATCATTTCCCAGTTGGCGGAATTGGAGTGGTTTCCCAAAGCGGTGGCATCATGGGCTCCTTGCTCTCAAGGGCAGCCGCTCGTGGCATTGGATTGTCGAAGCTGATTTCAACCAGCAACGAGGTTGATCTCGAATTAGCAGACTTCATCGATCATTTGGCAGATGATCCTGCAACTAAGGTGATTGCGCTTTACATCGAAACCGTTAGAAATCCTGAGAAGTTTCGTGCTGCTTGTCTAAAGGCTGCAAAAGCAGGTAAGCCTGTCGTTGCCTTCAAAATTGGTCGTTCAGAAGCTGGTGCTCGTGCCGCTGTTTCTCATACAGGCGCGATGGCAGGTGCTGATCGTATGTATGACGCACTGTTCAAACAAGTGGGTGTCATCCGTGCACAAACTTTCGCAGATTTGTTGGATATTCCCGCTGCACTATCGACTGGTCGAAAGTTGCGCGGTAATCGAATTGCAATTTTGACTTCAACAGGTGGCGCAGGTACTTTGGTGTCCGACGACTTGGGTATTGCAGACTTTGACACTCCCGCACCAGACGAGACTACAGCAAGTGCTTTGAGAGCATTGAACTCAGGCTCTGAAGCAGTACTGGACCGCAATCCGATTGATGTTACGTTGGCAGGTCTGCGTCCAGACTTGCTGCGTGGTGCTATTAATGCGCTTTTAGAAAGTCCGACATATGACGCACTGGTGATCGTTGTTGGTTCATCTAGCTTAGCTAAGCCAGAGCTGATGGCTGGTGCTATCCAAGAATGTTTGCCGAATTCAGATAAGCCAGTGTTTGCCTATGTAAGTCCGCATGCTCCAGCGGTTGGTAAGTTACTGACTGAGAGAGGAGTGCCTGCGTACGCGGCTGCTGAGAGCATTACTGCCGCTTGTGCAGCAATGCGTCATGCCTCTGAATTCAAGCCATTTGCATCAGAAGATGCAGCAAAACACGTAGTAAAGAGTTTGGATGATTTACCGAGTGGTTCTTTGAATGAAGCACAGGCTAAGCAACTCTTTACTAAATTTGGTGTCCCCTGTGCGGCTGAGCGAGCAGTACAAACCCCGGAACAGGCTGAAGCTGCTGCGACGGAGTTAGGTGGTCGCGTGGTTCTAAAAATCCTCTCAAGTGAAATCACACATAAGAGCGATGTTGGTGGTGTCGCTGTAGGGGTGACGCCGGAAACGATGGTTGCTCGTATTGCGTCGATGACAGCAGAGGTGAAATCAAATACTGGAAAACTTCCAGAGGGCTTCTTAGTTCAAGAAATGGTGACTGGTGGAACAGAGTTGATTCTCGGTATGCACCGAGATTCTCTTGGAACAGCCATTTTGTTGGGTATGGGTGGTGTTACCGCTGAACTATTCAAGGACACAACTATGCGATTACTTCCTGCAGAGGGTGGGTTGTCGCGTGATGAAGCACTTTCAATGGCCAAAGACCTTAAAACGTGGCCATTATTAGATGGTTTTAGAGGACGTCCTAAAGCTGATGTGGATGCCTTGGTGGATACGGTTGTCGCTTTCTCGCATATGGCGGCTCAATTAGGTGAACGTCTGATCGAAGCAGAGATTAACCCTGTTTTTGTATTGCCTAAGGGTGAGGGTGTCAAAGCTGCTGACGGCGTTGTCGTCCTTGCGTAATGGGCATTAAGGGGAGCATCGCATTGAGAGAAATTTTGAAAAGGTCATGCCGATTACTTGTCATCGTGTCTCTTGTGATGCTGCCTCAGATTTCACAATCTCAGTCAGCTTCATTTCCAATTAAACCCATTCGACTCGTTGTGCCATTTCCAGCTGGAGGTGGCACCGATACGATGGCAAGAACTTTGGGGGACTTGTTATCCAAGGATCTCGGTCAAACAGTAATCATTGATAACAAGGCCGGTGCAGGGACTGTGATTGGTAACGACTTTGTCGCAAAAAGCTCACCCGATGGCCATACTCTTTTAATCAATACAAACGCATTTGCTGCTGTTGTTGCATTGCAGACAAAGTTGCCATATGGAGGTGAGGGTGCATTTTCAGCAGTTACTTTGCTTGGTAGAGCACCAAACGTTGCGGTTGTTAATGCTGAAAGTTCAATTAAAAGCGGTGCAGAATTTTTGAGTTTGGCAAAGGCTAATCCTGGAAGGTATTCATACGGCTCTGCTGGCAACGGTACGTCTACACATCTTGCTGCTGAGCTTCTGAAGACAAACAACGGTTTGTTTGTGACGCACATCCCATATCGTGGCGCTACACCCGCAATCACTGATTTGATGGGCGGACAAGTTGATGTCGTATTTGGAACATTGCCCAGCGTTGCACCATTTATTGCCAGTGGGAAGCTACGAGCCCTAGCTGTCACCAGTGGCACTCGTTCCGCCTTACTCCCTAAAGTGCCGACATTTGCAGAGTCTGGTGCAAAAGGATATGAAGCTGACGTTTGGTACGGAATTTTTGTCGCATCGGGAACACCAGCTCCAATCGTTCAGCAATTGCATTCAGCTTTCAAGCGGATAACTGCTACTCCAGAATTTAAGAAACGTGCTCAAGGAGAGGGCTTGGTCGTGTCGCTGGAAACGCCTGATGAAGCTCAAGCCATCGTCAAAGCTGACGTTTCTAAATGGCGAAAAGTCGTGCAAGCACAATCAATTAAACCTGATTAAGAATAAAAAATGAGCTCCAAAAATCACTATGCTGTGCAATTATTCGCAAAATTCGCGACTCAATTTAATGAAGCAAACGTGTCAGATGAGGTTTGGCACCATGCAAAGCGAGCAGTCATTGATTGGTATGCCTCTTTGTACCCTGGGCTAGAAACTGAAAGTGTTCGAGTTCTCGAGAAGGCACTTCAGGAGGATTTAGATCGAGGTGCTTCAACGCTTGGGAATGGTCGATCTGCAACTGTACGAGCAGCAGCCTTGTTTAATGGAACTGCTGCTCATGCGGCTGAAGTTGATGATAGTTTTCGTGAGGCGATGTATCACCCCGGTGCTGCGACTATTGCAGCGTCCTTAGCTGCAGCTCAAGCAGTTGGGGCTAACGGCAAGCAATTTCTACGCGCAGTAGTTCTTGGATATGAGGTGTCTACGCGTATTGGTATGGTGATGGGGCGTCCGCACTATCGCTATTGGCACAACACTGGAACGATGGGTAGTTTTGGTGCAGCTGCTGCAGCCGCGAATTTGTACGGGCTAAATGAGGTTGAATTTGCAAACTCATTGGCTTTGGCAGCAACTTTCACAGCGGGACTACAACAAGCCTTCAAAACTGAGCCGATGGCGAAACCGCTTCATGCAGGTCGTGCCGCTGAGGCTGGCATTCTTGCCGCTCAGTTGGCAAAACAAGGTATGTTGAGCTCACTTGATGTCCTTGAAGGGGAGTTAGGACTAGGTAATGCCATGAGCGAGGGAGTTGATTGGTCAAAAGTGACGTCAACTCTTGGCTCTGACTTTCATATCACGCGCCTCACTTTTAAAAATCATATTGGCTGCGGACACACATTCCCATCGGTCGATGGTGCTCTATTCCTCAAAGAGACCCATGGATTTGACGCCAAGGATATTCAAAAAGTTGAATTGGGTGTCTATCGACCTACCTTGGATATTGCTGGACATACCGATCCGGAAACCGCTGATGAAGCTAAGTTCAGTATCAATTACATGGTTGCCTCAGCGTTAGCGTTTGGCAGTGTGCGGCTGTCTGCCTTTGAGCATGACCGTTTGAATGATCCTCTCACTCGTGATTTGATCTCTCGCATCTTTGCTCAATTAGATCCAGAAGTAGATGCTGGATTTCCTGAGCGCCGTTCTGCAAGGGTGAAGATTACTTTGAAGGATGGTCGAAGTTTTGAGCATCTGCAACCTGACCGAAAAGGCGACCCAGAGTTGCCTTTGTCTGATGCAGATCTTGAAGGAAAACTGATTGAACTGGCTGGACCTGTCATAGGTCAAGCACAAGCTGCGGCTTTGCTTCAACGTATTTGGAATTTAACTAAAAGTGAGTCTTTGCCATGAAACAAGCATTTATCTGTGACGCAATCCGTACACCATTTGGACGTTATGGAGGTGCCTTAAGCTCAGTGCGCGCTGATGATTTAGGTGCAATTCCACTGAAAGCATTGATGGCTCGCAACCAAAGCGTGGATTGGGATGCTGTAACCGATGTGATCTACGGATGTGCAAACCAAGCTGGTGAAGACAACCGAAACGTTGCTCACATGAGCAGCTTGCTTGCAGGTCTTCCAGTTTCAGTTCCTGGCTCTACTGTGAACCGTCTGTGTGGATCTGGCTTGGACGCGGTTGGCTCAGCGGCACGAGCAATTAAAGCCGGTGAATCAGGCTTGATCATTGCTGGTGGGGTTGAGAGCATGAGTCGTGCTCCGTTCGTTATGCCAAAGGCTGAAAGTGCATTCAGTCGAAACAACGCTGTGTACGACACAACCATTGGATGGCGTTTCGTTAACAAGTTGATGAAGGAAAAGTATGGCGTTGATTCAATGCCTGAAACTGCTGAAAACGTAGCAACAGATTACAAGATTGAGCGATTGGCTCAAGACCAAATGGCTCTTCGCAGCCAACTCAATGCTGTAGCAGCTCAAAAAGCAGGTCACTTCGCTCGCGAAATAACACCAGTCATGATTCAACAAAAGAAAGGTGAGCCGATCGTTGTTGATAAAGATGAACATCCTCGTGAAACGAGTTTGGAAATTTTGGCAAAACTCAAAGGAGTTGTGCGTCCAGACGGAACCGTAACAGCTGGAAATGCAAGTGGCGTTAACGACGGTTCATGTGCATTATTGTTGGCAGATGAGTCGTCAGCCTCAAAGCATGGATTAACTCCGAAAGCCAGAGTCGTTGGTATGGCTGCAGCTGGTGTGCCGCCTCGCGTTATGGGAATTGGTCCAGCTCCAGCAACAGAACGCGTATTGGCATTGACGGGTCTGAAGATTGAACAAATTGACGTCATTGAGTTGAACGAAGCATTTGCATCTCAAGGTCTAGCTGTCTTAAGAATGCTTGGTCTGAATGATGATGATCATCGTGTCAATGCATGGGGAGGTGCAATTGCACTAGGCCACCCCTTGGGGGCATCTGGCGCACGCTTAGTAACAACTGCTGTAAATCGACTACATGCAACCGGTGGTCGTTATGCACTTTGCACGATGTGTATTGGTGTTGGTCAAGGTATCGCTGTGATTTTGGAACGAGTCTAAATTGATGGAAAACGTAAGCGTTCACACTAAAGCAGTAGGCAATGTTTGTGTCATTACCATTGACAATCCACCTGTCAATGCATCATCTGTTGCTGTCCGGCAAGGGCTAATGTCTGCAATTGAAACGCTTGCTAGTAATTCTGAATTTAAAGCTGGGGTTCTCATTGGCGCTGGCAACACATTCGTTGCTGGCTCAGACATTCGTGAGTTTGGAAAGCCTTTAGAAGGCCCATTACTACCAGATGTAATTCGTGCAATTGAACACTGTTCGAAACCTGTGGTTGCAGCTTTACATGGTGCCGCATTAGGCGGAGGATTCGAATTGGCTCTTGGATGTGATGCTCGCGTTGCAGATAAAGATGCTGTCGTTGGTTTGCCAGAAGTTTCCCTAGGAATCATCCCTGGAGCAGGCGGAACCCAACGGTTGCCAAGACGTGTAGGCATCGCTAAAGCAATCAAGATGATTTGCGGTGCTCAACGTATTGGTGCAATAGAGGCTAATGCGTTGAACCTCATTGATGAGGTCGTCAATGGTGATCTTTTGAATTCTGCGATTGAGTACGCAGGTCGTATGAATGGTCAAAAACGTCGCATTCGCGACGAGGTAGTTCCTAAAGAAGACGTCAGTCTAATTCTCAAAGCTTCTGAAGATGCAATGCGGTCAGGCAAAAAACGACCAGCAGTTAAGTCAGCAATTGAAGTAATACGAGCATCTGAAGCATTGCCATTTGAGGATGCCTTGGCAGATGAACGTGCTGTTTTTATGCACTTGCGACTCGAGCCAGATGCATTTGCACTTCGACACATATTCTTCGCGGAGCGAGACAGTACGAAATTGCCGAATGAACTGCTGGCAAATCCCGTCTCAGTAGAAACCATCTGCGTTATCGGAGCTGGGACGATGGGCTCAGGTATTGTTATCAGCGCTCTAGATGCAGGGATGAAAGTCATTTTGCTTGAGCAGGATGAGGCGGCACTCAATCGTGGAAAAGAGCGAGTTGCTACCCATTACAGAGACAGAGTTGCAGCACTGAAGATGAAGGCGATGACCGCTGGAGAGCGTGAGGCTCACTTGCAATGCACTCTGGATTGGAATCAACTCACTAAAGCAGACTTGGTTATCGAAGCAGTTTTCGAAGATCTAGCTGTAAAGCAAGAAGTTTTCAAGAAAATTGATCAATACGCCCGGCAAGGTGCTGTATTGGCAACAAACACATCTTATTTAGATGTGGATGCTATTGCTAATGCCACGAAAAGACCACAAGACGTCATCGGCTTGCACTTCTTCAGCCCAGCGAACGTGATGAAGTTACTCGAAGTCGTACGTGGGAGCGAGTCGCGCCATGAAGTACTTGCAACCGGTATGGCCTTGGGCAAACGGTTGAAAAAATTGCCTGTATTAGCTGGCAATAAATTTGGATTTATAGGCAATCGAATCTACAACGCTTATCGCAACCAATGCGAATTTATGCTCGAAGATGGTGCGCTGCCTGAGGATGTGGATGCTGCTTTGAAGCAGTTTGGAATGGCCATGGGACCATTTGCTGTGGCTGATATGTCAGGACTCGACATTGCTTGGCGCATGAGAAAAGCTCAAGCTGCGACAAGAGCTCAAGGCGTTAGATATGTCGACATTCTTGACAGGCTTTGTGAGGCAGGTCGACTGGGAAGAAAAACAGGTTCAGGCTACTACACCTATGCTGATGGAAAGCAAGCGCCAGTGACAGACTCAGTAGTTCTCCAGATCATCGAGGACGCTTCAATTCGCCGAGGCATTAAGCGTCAACAACTACCAGCTGAGACTATTCAAAGACGAGCAATGCTTGCAATCGTCAATGAGGCGGCATGTTTGCTAGGTGAGGGGGTCGCAACTCGAGCCAGTGACATTGATGTAGTCATGATTCACGGGTATGGTTTTCCTCGATGGGAGGGAGGTCCTGTGCATTGGGCCCGACAGCAAGATCGTGCTTCACTTAGTCGCGAGCTCCACGAATTGGCAGCTCAATGTGGATCTGGTTTTGTACTTGCGGACTTGAACGTGCTCTTTGAGTAATCAGACTACAGCAAGTAATGACCGTTACTTGTTTGAATCCATCCGGAAATCAAGCTCACGCAATATTTTGATTGTTTCTATGGATAGCTTGTTCATGGGTCTTGATGCTGGTATTGCAAGAATCAATTGATTCCACATTGCTGGAGGACCTATTGGTGAAAATGAAACCTTATGCGTGCTGGCTCTAAGGTTCAAGGCGCTCTCAGGCAGGATGGAACAAGCCATAGAAGTCTCTACAAGTGACAGAGCAGAATGAACTGCACCAACTTCTGCAACGATATTCAGGTCAATTTTTCTTGGAAGTAATACGGCATCAACCAAATTTCGAATTGGGTTGGGGCTGCTTGGCAGAACCATCGGAAAGTCTTTGAGCATTTGAAGACTAATCTGCTTTGGCAGTGTTACCGAAGCTGGTGCTACGAGCATCAATCGTTCTCTCAGTAATGACTCGTACTTTAGTAATGGAGTTGGAGCTGGGTCAAAAAGTAAGCCGATATCTATGCGCCCGTTTATCAGTCCATCTCTAAGAGACAAACTGAGTCCCTCAACGACAGAAATTAGAGCATTGGGTAGTCTTTCATGGAACTTTTTGATAAGTGGCACGCACAGACCCATGGCTACTCGATGAGGAAGACCAACTACGACCTTACCCGAAGGGTCACTTCGCATCTCCTTAATCTGAAATTTGGCATCTTCTGCGGCGCTAAGCATCACTTTGGCGTGAGATAGGAGTGCGGATCCGGCTTCAGTGATTGAGACGCCGCGTCCTGTTCGCTCAAGAAGTCGATGTCCAAGCTCAGTTTCAAGTAGGGCAATTTGCCTACTGAGACTCGGTTGAGCCAGGTTTAGCGACACCGCAGCTTTACTAAAACTGCCTCGTTCAACAACCTCAACAAAGTACTCTAGCTGTTTTAAATCCATAGGATAAAGACATATCTGATATAGGTGCTATGTAGTTTACCTCTGGTTAAGGATGCTTGACACTAGCCCAACTTAATTTCAAATCACTGGTGAAAAATGACTCGTTTCAATTCAAAAGTCGCAATCGTTACTGGCGCTGGATGTGTTGGTTCTGGCTGGGGTAATGGTCGTGCAATGGCAGTTCGATTAGCTGAAGAAGGTGCAAAAGTATTTGCCGTAGATCGCGACCCAGAGCGTCTGGCCGAGACATTGGAGTTGGCCGGGGTTGTCAGAAGTTCAATTGAAACCTACGCGTGTGATGTTACGAGTTCAGAGAGCATTCAAAAAATGGTTCAAGCATGCTTGGATAAGTTTGGAACCATTGACATTCTCATTAATAACGTTGGCGGCTCTGCGGCAGGTGGTCCCGTTGAAATGAGTGAGGAAGTGTTTGATTCGCAAATTAACGTGAATCTGAAGAGTGTATTTTTGACATGCAAGTATGTTCTGCCCACCATGATTGCTAAGAAAAGTGGCGCGATTGTGAACGTAGCTTCCACTTCTGGAATCCGTTGGACTGGAAGTGCGCAAGTGGCTTATGCGGCAACCAAAGCTGGTGTGATTCAGCTTTCAAAGGTAGTAGCAGTTCAGCATGCACCTATGGGCGTGCGAGTAAACACAGTCGTTCCAGGTCAGCTACATACCCCCATGGTTGAGGTCCGTTTGGCAAAGCAAAGAACAGGCGGTGATGTTGACGCACTGCTGGCGTCACGTGTGAAGCGAATTCCACTTGGATTTATGGGCGATGGTAGGGATACCGCCAGTGCAGCACTTTTCTTGGCAAGTGATGAAGCTCGATTTATCACAGGTACAGAAATCATCGTTGATGGCGGTATGACTGCACGCTGCGATTAATAACTATTTAGGAGACAAGAAATGAATAAACGCGCCTTGCTAATTGCACTAGCAGCTACTTTTTCTGCTTCATTTGCATTTGCTCAAGCCAATAACAAGCCATTGCGAATCATTGTTGCTTTTGCAGCTGGTGGTCCTGTGGATGCAATGGCTCGAACCATTGCTGAGCCATTGGGGAAAAGCTTGGGTCGGATTGTGATCGTTGAAAACAAACCAGGCGCTAGCGGTGCAATTGGTGCTGGTGAGGTACTCAAATCAGAAGCTGATGGAAGTGTTCTTTGGCTAACGAGTGTGGGTGCTGCGGCAATCAATCAATCGCTTTACTCAAAGCTCTCATACAACATGCAAAAGGACTTCACTCCTGTTTCATTGGTTGCAAATAACGTCGAAGTTTTTGTTGTCAATGAAAAGAACCCTGCCAAAGATGCAAAAGAATTCATTGCCTCAGCTAAGGCAAAGAAAGAGCCTGTGCCAATTGGATCATCTGGAAAGGGCAGCATTCCTCATTTGGCCTTGTTGCAGCTTGAGCAATCTACAGGAGCTGATTTGCTTCACGTGCCTTACAACGGCATGGCTCCTGCACTTAATGATTTGTTGGGAGGTCAGGTAAATGGCTTCTTCGCGGACGTACCGGCTGTGATGGCTCAAATTAAAGGTGGACGTTTAAAAGCTCTTGGTATGGCATCTAAAAAACGCCATCCACTACTCCCCGATGTTAAAACTTTCGAAGAGCAGGGATTCAAATCAGTAGATACAAACAACTGGTATGGATTGTTCGCCTCAGCGAAGACATCACCTGAAGTTGTTAAAGCTCTCAATAAAGCTGTTCAGCAAGCGGTCTCTGATCCTGCTGCCAATGCAAAGATGACGCAATCTGGTGCAGAGCCTAAATTCTCGACGCCAGAGGAGCTTGGTGCAATGCTGAAAGCTGATACAGAAAAGTGGGCGCAACTCATTAAATCTCGCAACATTACAGGTGACGAATGAGTACAGACCACATACGCGTCCCTCTTGTTGTTCAGGGAACTAGACCAGAGTTAAAAGAGATCGAGGATCGCATTCTGCAAGAGCGCGGTCGAATTTCATTGCTTTATCAAGTGCTACTCAATAGCGCACCTATCGCGCAAGGTTGGGAAAGCATGTTGACTGCTGTTCGTAATAAAACGTCTGTACCCGCAGATTTGCGTGAGTTGATGATTTTGCGAGTCGCCGTACTCAATAAGGCTAGCTTTGAGTTTGACGCCCATATTCCTCATGCCCTTAAAGCTGGTGTAGCGCAAGAAAAAATTGATGACATCAAACTAGCTGAGCTGTCTTCTCGATTTAGTGAAGATGAGAAGTTAATTCTCAAAATGACGGACCACATGACCCGTGACATTGAGGTTCCCGCATCACTGATGGATGAAGTGACTAAAAAGTACGACTCAGGCAAAGTTGTGGAATTAGTTGCAACTGTTGCGGCTTACAACATGGTTTCTAGATTTTTGGTGGCACTCAATATTGTTCATTGATTGGAAGTTTCATGACTGTTCTTCACCTTGTCACTTACTCCGGCGCTGATCCGTTGGTAATGAACGAGTCTAAGTATGTTTTGAAGAAGACATGGTGGAAGTCAACATTGAGTGAGAACTGGCGAGCTTATGTTGAAGGGCAATTGCCGACTTCTTCGCATTGCGAGGAGATCACATTGCTCACATCCTTGAATGGTGCAAATCACACTGAATCAGGTGGTTATCACTACATCGTTGAAACCGACATCTCAAAGGAGTCGGAGGAAGAGTTCAACGCTTGGTATGACACAGAACATTTGCCAGGACTGGCTAGTGTTCCAGGAACGATAAGTGCGAAACGATTTTTACGTACATCTGGATCTCCACGTTACATCGCCTGTTATGAATTGATTTCGCCAGAAGTCATGAAAAGCAAAGAATGGTTGGCTATCCGTCACACAGCTTGGAGCTCAAGGATTCGCCCAATGTTTATGAACACTGTTCGTGAACTTTTTGTTCGGACTAATAAGTAAGAAATTAAATGATTAACAAAATTTCAGATTCAATCGCCCATGCACTTGATGGCGTAAGCGATGGTTCAACAGTCTTAATTGGGGGCTTTGGTACGGCAGGGATACCTAACGAACTAATTGACGGATTGATTGATCAAGGTGCTCGCGACCTTACGGTTGTTAACAACAACGCTGGTAATGGCGACACAGGGCTAGCTGCACTTTTGCGTACTGGGCGCGTTAGAAAAATCATTTGTAGTTTTCCTAGGCAAGCAGACTCGCATGTGTTTGATGAACTCTATCGAAGCGGAAAAATTGAGCTTGAATTAGTTCCCCAAGGTAACTTGGCAGAGCGAATTCGTGCTGCTGGTGCTGGGGTAGGGGCCTTCTTCACCCCAACTGGTTTTGGGACAGAAATGGCCTTCAATTCAGACGGAACGCCAAAGGAAATTCGACTCATCAATGGCAAAAACTATGTCCTTGAATATCCAATTCATGGTGATGTCGCTCTGATCAAAGCTGAATCAGGTGATCGCTGGGGAAATTTAGTCTTCCGCAAAGCAGCTCGAAACTTTGGCCCTGTAATGGCGATGGCTGCAAAACGCACTATCGCAACGGTTCATCAGATTGCAGAGTTGGGTCAACTTGACCCTGAAGCCATCGTGACTCCAGGAATTTTTGTGAGTCATATCGTGCGAATTGACCATAAGGCTACGGTTGGTGGCGGCTTCAAAAAGTCTGCATAAGGTAAAAAATATGACTGAATACAAGCGAAGAACCAAAGACGAGTTGGCATTGAGAGTTGCCCAAGATATTCCTGAAGGTGCATATGTAAATTTAGGAATTGGTCAACCCACATTAGTGGCTAACTTCATACCAAAAGAACGAGAGGTCATTCTTCAGAGTGAGAACGGGATTCTTGGGATGGGGCCTGCACCTAAGGCAGAAGATGAGGACTTTGACTTAATTAATGCAGGTAAGCAGCCTGTCACCTTGCTTAAGGGAGGTGCGTTTTTTCATCATGCGGATAGCTTTGCAATGATGCGTGGTGGACATCTTGATATTTGTGTTCTGGGTGCTTTTCAAGTCTCAGAAAAAGGCGATTTAGCCAATTGGAGTACTGGTGAACAAGGGGCAATTCCAGCAGTTGGTGGTGCTATGGACTTGGCTGTGGGTGCTAAGCAAACCTGGGTCATGATGGACTTGCTTACTAAGAAGGGCGAGAGCAAGGTGGTTTCTGCTTGTTCTTATCCACTAACTGGAATTGGCTGCGTTAGCCGAATTTACTCAGATCTAGCGACTCTTTCATGTGGTCCAGAGGGACTTGGGTTGATTGACATCATTGATGGACTTGATGTGTCAACACTTTCTAAATTAATTGGTTTGCCTGTGCACGCTTAAATAAATTCAAAACTAACTATGACTACCGCATCTTCTGAGACAGTTGTTCAAACATATCTAGACGTCCCAAGCCAACCTAAGCTTGTGCTTCCTGCAAATTCATGTGACAGCCATGTTCACGTATTTGGTCCAAGGTCAAGATTCCCATATGCAGCTGCAAGAAAAAATACACCTGCCGAAGCGCCAAAGGAAAAACTCTTTGCGTTGCACAAAAAGTTAGGTATAGCTCGCTGCGTCATCGTTCAATCTATTACCCATGGAACTGATAACTCTGTTGTCGAAGATGCAATTGAAGCTGGAGGAGGGCATTACCTTGGCGTCGCATTGACTGAAGTTGATGTCTCGGATGCCGAACTCAAGCGTCTCGCTAGTCGTGGATTTCGTGCAGTTCGCTTCCACTTTATGAAGCACATTGGTGGAGGACACGATGTTAATGACGTTATCAAATTGACGCCACGGTTGGCTGAAGCTGGCATGCACCTGCAGGTTCATTTTGAAAGTTCACTCGTTCACACCGTTGGTCAAGAGCTTCTTAAGAGTGCTGTTCCTGTTGTGATTGACCATATGGGGCGTGTGGATGCAACACTTGGAGAAAGTCATGAAGATTTTCAAGCGTTGATGAAATTGCTTGATCACTCTCATGTTCATGTCAAGGTAAGCGGCATTGATCGAATTGAAGCAACGGCTAGGGCTGGTAGTGGTTATCCAATGGGTAAAAAACTTGCTGGATGCCTGGTGGAGAATTTTCCTGAGCAGTGTGTATGGGGCTTGGATTGGCCGCACCCAAATCACACGCATATCCCTGACGATGGTGAACTAGTAGATGCCTTGTCTCAGATTGCACCAAGTAAAGAGTTGTTAGAGAAATTGCTTGTGATTAATCCTCAAGCGCTTTACAAATTTCCCGCTTAACCTAGAGTAGTCATGATCAAAAAAGCATTGGACCGTCGTGAATTTACCTCTAGTCTATTGCTGGCTGCCTCTGGGTTTGCAGCAGAATCGACCTCAAGCTTTGGCGCTACTTATCCATCTAGGTTGATTAAGGTTGTGGTTCCATTTGCAACGGGTGGTGGAACGGACGTCATTGGCCGATCTCTCATTCAGGCGATGTCTGAGGATCTTGGTCAATCCATGATCATTGATAACAAACCAGGTGCAGGAACAGTTATTGGCTCAGATTTTGTTTCTAAAGCTGGCAATGACGGTCATACCTTGCTGATGACCACGAGTGCACTCGCAATCAATGCGTCGTTGATACCTAAGTTGCCTTATGACACTTTAAACGATCTCCCTCCTGTAGGTCGAATTTGCAATGGTCCTAATATCATCGCCGTGCGCGCGGATAGTCCCATTAAGTCAGTCGCTGACTTAATTCGAATTGCCAAAGAACGCAATGGACAGCTCAGTTACGCGTCATCAGGAAATGGTTCCGCTGTTCATCTGGCAGCTGAATTATTCAAGATGATGACAAAGATTGATATTCAGCACATCCCTTACAGAGGTGCAGGTCCTGCTTACACAGATTTGTTAGGTGGGCAAGTAGATATGTTGTTCGGGACTGCTGGCGGTACTCACAAGTTTGTCAAGAGTGGTCAGATGCGAGCGATTGCAGTGACTTCAGCAGGCCGTGTTGACGCATACCCTGGAATTCCATCTGTTTCTGAAACTGTTGCTGGATATTCCGCAGAGGTTTGGTATGGCCTTTTCGCTTCAAAAGGTACTCCTCCTGCGTATATTGAACGCATCAGCGCGGCACTCAAAAAGGCTGCTAATTCCCCCGCTTACAAGGAAACCTTGCAGAAGGACGGGTTGAACGTGTCTGTAAATTCACCAGCTGAAATGGCTGCATTCATGAAGAGTGAAGTTGAACGTTGGCGCAAGGTGGTAGTTGGCCAAAACATTAAACCCGACTGAAAGTCTCAAAAATGTCTAATCTCCGTTTAGAGGGTAAGGTCGCAATCATTGTTGGTGCTGGTCAACAGCCAGGTGAATCTGTAGGTAATGGACGAGCTACAGCTGAGCGATTTGCCCAAGAAGGCGCAACCTTGCTGTTAGTCGATATTCAAGGTGATTGGCTCAATGAAACACTGAGTGCGGTTCAAAAGTATGGGCACACCGCATCTGCCTTGGTCGCTGATATCACTGACGAAAACTCATGCAAAGAAATCATCCAAACGTGTATTGATCGCTATGGTCGTATTGACATCCTGCATAACAACGTTGGAATGTCAAAAGGGGACAAGAAAACTGCCGAACTAGAAATCGATACTTGGGATCGACTGATGGGCTTAAATTTGCGCGGAATGTTGATGACATGTAAACATGCAATACCTCAAATGATTAAGCAACGCAGTGGCTGCATCATTAATGTGTCCTCAACTGCCTCACTTGCAGCTAGACCTACCGTTACATACAAAACATCAAAAGCTGGCGTTAATGCATTGACTCAGCACATTGCAATTGAGAACGCTGGTTTTGGAATTCGTGCCAATGCAATTCTTCCAGGCTTGATTGATACGCCAATGGCTATCAATCGTCGGGCACAGGAGAGGGGTGTCTCTGCCGATGTCATTCGTGCTGAGCGCAATGCACTTGTCCCCATGGGTTTTATGGGGAATGCGTGGGATGTTGCGAATGCTGCTGTGTTCCTTGCATCAGAGGAAGCTAGATATATCTCGGGCGTTCTTTTGCCAGTGGACGGCGGACTTTTGCAAAAACGTGGCTAATTTTGAAATTACTTCGACTTGAATTTATGACTTCATTCAAATCAGTGACTTACATCCCTAAGGGGAAATCTGTTCCAGTAACGATCGAATACAGCGATGAAGGGAGTGGAAACGTCATCGTGATGTTGCCATCCTTGGCTCGATCCGGTCGAGATTTTGATGATGTCAGCACGAGAATTATTGACAAAGGGTTCCGTGTTATTCGACCAGAGCCCAGAGGTATTCGTGGGAGTCATGGACCAATGGAGGAGTTATCTCTTCATGACTTTGGCGGTGATGTCGCTGCAGTGTTGGATCATGAAAAAACAGGTCCAGTTGTCATCGTGGGTCACGCGTGGGGCAGTCAACCAGCGCGTATGGTGGCCGCTGATCGACCTGATCTTGTTTGTGCTGTAGTTATGGCCGCAGCTTCTGCTGGAAAGCTTCTTCCTGGTTCAGAAGAAAAACCGTACAGCAGACTTAGAGCTGAAATCGATGGTGCAGGTGATCCGTCGCTTTCTGTTGATAAACGTCTTGAGTGCTTAAGAAAAGCTTTTTTTGCACCCGGCCATGATCCTAGTGTCTGGTTGGATGGTTGGTATCAAGATGCTCATCACGCACAAAGCTATGCACGCGTACATACGCCAATAGATGATTATTTTTCTGCCGGTACTGTTGTACCAATTTTGGATTTACAGGCGGAACACGACGCTGTAGTTATTCCAAAAATCATGAAGCCTTATCTTGGTGATCGCGTGACAGAAGTTGTCATCAAAGGGGCTGCTCATTCGATGGCCCCAGAGCAACCTCAAGCCATGTGTGACGCGATTTGCGAGTTTGCAATTCGTGTCTATTAAATTTAGTAATCTAACTAATCCCTCAGGAGTCTTATGAATAAGTTAAAGCTCATTGTGCTTAGTGCATCAGTATTGCTGGCAATTCAAAGTGCATGTGCACAGGACTTTCCAAACAAGCCAGTTCGGATGATCGTTCCTTATACCCCAGGAGGGTCAATTGACAATACATGCCGATTGGTTTCAGATCAATTGTCTAAACAGCTTGGCCAACCTGTTGTGATTGACAACATACCTGGTGCGTCCGGTATTGTTGGAACTCAAATCGCAAAAAAGGCAAAAGCAGATGGCTACACCTTGATTTGCAATGCGTCTAGTCAGGTTTATTTGCCATTGGTCATTGCCAAGAAAACATATAACGCTGAGATTGACTTTACGCCAATTGGTCAAATTGGGTATGTACCCCTAGTTGTCGTCGCTAATAAAGATGTACCCGCAAAATCACTGGCAGAGTTGGCTGTGTTGTCTCGTGCAAATCCCGGAAAGTACACATGGGCAACATCGGGTCTGGGAACAACAAGCCATATAAGTGAGGAGCTATTCACCCGTGAGCTTCAAATGGGGATGGAAATCATTGCATATAAGGGGGCTGTTCCTCAATTGACGGATGTGATTGGAGGGCATGTTTCTGCCGCTGTTTCTCCAATGCCTGGAGTTATTTCATTTCTCCAAGCGGGTAGATTGAAGGCAATTGGCGTTACTAGCAAAACGAGGATCCCAAGCTTGCCTGATGTGCCAACTGTCTCAGAAAGTGGATTACCAGGTTACGAGCTTTTATCTTGGTATGGAATTTGGGCACCGGCGAATTTGCCTAAACCTATTGCAGATAGACTGAATGCAGAAATTGGTAAGGCAGTAGATGCGCCAACTGTAAAGGCTAGATTTGCAGAAATTTCCTTTGTACCAACCAAATCATCTCCTGAGCAGTTCAAGTCGCTCATCCGAGAGGATTTAAAAAAGATTGGAAAAATTGTCAAAGATGCCAACATTCAAATTGACATCTAGTTGACTGTTGTGACGCGTTAAAACTTGATACGATTTTTATACAGCGATTGGAGATTTCATGCTTAGAAACTTTTTCAGTTTGATGTTTACTTGCGCACTGGTAGCCGGATGTGCCAATGTTTCTGTTCCGACTGCGCCTGTGCCTGTGCATGATCAATCGGCTATTAAAAGTCGTGGATATTTTTACTCTGGCGGAACATACACAGGGCCCGAGAAGCAACGAGTTATGTCGGGGCAAATTTATGTAGAAGTAATCGTTCCTCATGTTGTTCGAAGAGCTTATCCCTTAGTGCTCATTCATGGTGCGGCTCAAACAGCTACAAATTGGATGGGAACTCCAGATGGACGAAAGGGATGGGCTGAATATTTTGTAGAGCAAGGTTATATCGTTTACATGATTGATCAACCTATGAGAGGACGTTCGGCATGGCATCCTTCAGATGGCGAAACTCGAATGTTCTCCGCGCAAGCAATTGAGTCTCAATTCACCTCAACGGCTGATCTTGGCAATTGGCCACAGGCGAAATTACACACGCAGTGGCCTGGTACAGGACCTGGTAAAGGTAAACGAGGGGATTCCATCTTTGATGCTTTTTATGCAACACAGGTTGAAAGTCTTGCATCAAATCCAGCCACGCAAAAGTTTAACCAAACTGCTGTTTCAGCTCTCTTGGATCGTATAGGGCCATCAATTTTATTGACCCATTCACAATCAGGTCCATTTGGATGGTTGATTGCAGATGCCCGTCCTAATTTAGTGAAGGGCATTGTTGCAATTGAACCTTCTGGTCCCCCTTTTGAAAACTCAGTCAATGCAACTGGTAAGGCTCGTGCTTGGGGTCCAACCGACATTTCCCTAACCTATGACCCACCGGCATTAAATTCGAAAGATTTAAATATTGAACAAGAAAAACCAGAGTCGGATGCATTATTCGGATGTTGGATGCAACGTTCTCCTGCTCGTCGGTTAGTAAATTTGAGAAACACCCCGGTCATGGTTATGGCCGCCGAAGCTTCATATCATTCAGTCTATGACCACTGTACTGCTAAATTTCTGAAGCAAGCAGGTGTACCTACAGACTTCATTCGTTTAGAAAACGAAGGGATTAGAGGTAATGGTCATATGGTGATGATTGAGAAAAATAATTTGGAAATCGCGAATTTGATTGATCGCTGGATAGTCAATAAAGTTAAATAAATTACTCATGATCAACTTACCTTCGCACCAGCTCACCATGACGGAGCTTATGACGCCAGATACGGCCAATTTTTCCGGGAACGTACATGGCGGCACAATTTTGAAGTTATTGGATGAAGTCGCTTATGCCTGTGCAAGCAGGTACGCAGGTAGTTATGTTGTGACCATTAGTGTGGATCAGGTAACTTTTAGGCAGCCGATTCATGTTGGAGAGCTCGTTCACTTTTTTGCTTCTGTGAACCATACAGGTACTTCCTCAATGGAAGTTGGAATTAAAGTCGTTGCAGAAAACATTCGTTCACAAGTCGTGCGGCATGTCAACAGCTGTTTTTTCACAATGGTTGCAGTTGATGATCACGGAAAGCCAACGCCGGTTCCTCAATTTTCCCCAACTACGCCCGATGAGATTAGACGTGCCGATATGGCAATTAAACGTAAAAGTGCTCGAAATTTTTAATAGTTTTCTCTGTGTGCAGAATTGCCGTGTCTATAAAAATTGCGTGGCACTATGGGGACGAAAAACGGACGCCTGTCTTCATCATCCTAGAGCTGCACGATCAATTGCTCAGCGCCGACGTTACGCAGGCTTGAGAGCTGATGACTTGGTCGCACATGCCCGAATTCAGGGCTATGGCTGCGCCTAGGGCTTGAGATGTTCGATTAGTCGAGAACTAGAGCCGTTTGAATACATTGAAATAACTGCTCTTGCTTGTTCCAGTCAGCAGGAAAAGTATTTCGTGTCAGCCACTGCATGGTCAAACCATCAGGTTGAGCGCCATTCAGAATGCTTTCTACGATTTTGGGTGACAGCAACGAAAGCCGAAGCCGCTCATTCACTGTGCTTGGTTCTAAATCCTCTCTTAGTGCAATTTCAGACCCGCTGGCTACAACCCCTTGGTCAATGAGTTTTGCCCAGTAAAAAGCTCGGGCAATTGCATTGATGAGGGGGGAGTTGATCGTCGCCTCCTTAGGTTGCTCTTCAAGCGAAGATCCAGCGGCAGGAAGGACAACTCTCCGCCCCCCGCGTTGCCTGAATTTCAGGGGTGAAAGTTTGGGTATACCGAACTCATCGACCGCAGTTTCGATTTCTTGCATCGATGCCCTTCCTTCAGGCAAGTTCGAGCTGAGGCGTTTGTGATTGCATCGCTTTCACAACCGCTCCTAGTCCCTCAAACCGCATCTGAACCTCGATCCCGTTAGGTTTGACAACCACCCGTTTGATCAACGCATGGATGATCTCTGTTTTCATCTTCGTGAAGAACTGATCCCAGATGCTGACCGTGTGTCGCAGGATCAAGACCACCGCTTGAGGTTCATCAATGCTCGGGTTGATCTTTTGGATTTCGGACCAATACTTGTCCACCATGCGTTCGCTGCGCAGGTATTCCAGAAGTTTTTCTGACACTGCGTCTTCAAGCATCGCAGCCTGGTAGTTCCACGACTGAGCAGCCTCAGCACCCTTGTGCATCTTTTTGTTGATGACGTAGTAGCGGTAAACCTTGCCGTTGGGCTTCTTGGTTGCCATTGGGATTAACAAGTCACCCTCTTGTGTGTACGCAATGCCCCTGAGCAGGAAGTCGTTGCGGTTTTTCTTCTCCCATGTGTTCTTGCGGCGCTGGCGGTTGGCTGTGTGCTCATCCAAGCCAATCATCACGCCTAACTTGTCTTGCGGTAACCCCATGCGCAGTCGAGCCTCCCTCAGTCGGGTGCCAAACACCGACAGGTTGATGAGCGAAGAGGTAGTTCGAGTTCTAGACACTCTTCGATTTTCGTAAAGTTAATATATCATGTCTCTACGAAAAACGTAGATATGGGGCGCATGAAGAGCAATCCAATGCGTGCCGTGCTTGTACGGTGCGGAGTTGCTTTTGGTGCCCAGGCTCAATCAGTGGTCTATACAGAGGCAACTTATTGGCTACTTTCTGCAACCTCGCATGCTTTCCCATCTGGAACGACCGCATCTGATGGACAAGCTGCAACTGTCATCCTTGATTAATAGGCATGAGAAAAATGAGTATTCAAATGAAGCGCAAAGCAAGTACCACCGCATTGATTGGGGCTGCACTACTAGTTGTTGGATGTGCCACTGAATTGCAGCCTGGTGCTGACAGGGTTAGACCTGTCAACGCAGAGCAGAAGGCTAACTGCGAGTCACTTGGCATCGTTGTGGGAGATCAGCAACTCGGTCCATACAAAACACAGAACTCAACCAACAAGGCCATCAATGAGGTGGCTCGTCGAGGCGGCAATGCCATCTACATCATGTCGAATGCGACTAGTGGAATCGACGGGGTGTCTGTGACCGCAGAGGCATTGCTGTGTAAGTGACAGGTGGAGACGCCGATGACTACCCCAGCAGTCGTGAGTGTCTGGTCGTATGACGGCCGATCCTCTCGGTCAGACTACTTCGTGGTGCTGCTCATTACAAGTGTCCTTGGTGCGATTGCGGGGCTGATGATGTCCCAGGGCGGTGCCCTCAGTTTTTTCAGCGGTGTGTTCTTGTTGGGCGTTCTTTGGGTCTCAATGTGCGCCTGCGTAAGGCGAATGCATGATGTTGGGCACTCAGGATGGTGGTCTTTGGTTGCATTCGTACCTCTTGCAAACATTCTTTTTGGGCTTTACGCCTTGTTTGCTCCTGGACAGGATCAAGAGAACGAGTTTGGTCCACCGACATCCAAGCCGAGCTCACTACCTCCGGTCGGAGATGAGGTAGTCAAAACCCCACGACCAGTAGCGTCCCCGATGACTGTCATCGCCGAAGTCCCTCTGCAAAATCTCTCACCATCTGAAATGGTCGGTGTAGAACCCATGGAGGAGTTTTGGGCGCAGGCATTGCACGAGTGCGAGTCATCAGCCATGAGAGCAGGCCTCTGGGCTAAGGCCTTCGCTGACGCCAGTGGCGATGACAGGGTCGCTAAAGCCACATACATGCGGTTGCGTGCGATGCAGCTACAAGTTCAGTATGTCGAGAATCAACAAGCGCTAAAGCTCGCGCGAGACCAACAGTTTCGTGCTGAGCAAGAACTACAAAAGGCTCAAGAGGCTGAAGCCGCTGAACTGCTGGCCAAAATGAATGAGGAGGAGCGGGCGAAATTCTTGTTGCCGCATGGCATCTGTCCGTCTTGCGATGCTCTTATTCCGATTGCTTCACAGGCTTGCCCTCATTGCAACGCGTTGTTTACTGTGGATAGCAACTGGAAGATTAAACCTCTGAGAAGTATTGATAGGCGAGTGCAGATGGCACTAAATGACGCCTACGAAAAATCAAAATCAAAAGAAGAGCAAGAAGGAGAGGCAACTCGTTCTTTAATTTTTGGAGTTGTAATTTTGCTTTTGCTTCTGCTAATTGCAAGTCGAGTTTAAGTAGTGCTTGCTGAGTGCTATTCGGTTAAATTTTGATGGTAGTGGTGTGTTGGCCATTTATAAGAAATCTCCATTTGGTCGCACGCTCATCAATGCTCGTCGATCTGAATATTAGCTTTGAAAGCGTAGCCCAATCGGTGAACTGTTTCTAGCGGCAGGGTGCAGTCCCATGTTTCTTTGGCTTTGTTGCGCAAGCGCCGTATCAAAATTTCCAGTCTCCGAAAGTCGTAATGTTCTGGGTTATGTCCCAAGCTGGTGGCTAGATCTTCTTTAGAAACAGCTTGCCCTGATGATTGCGCTAAGCGCTGAATGAGCACATGCTCGGAATGCGTCAATTTGAGCGGGCGGCCATCGGGTGCCAGTAAACGCCAGCCAGTTTCGTCAAGCACCCAGGTCGACGGTGTTTGACCGTGCAAACGCCGCATCAAATTGTGAACCAACGAAACAATTTCTTCTGGCAACACCGGTTTCACAAGGTAGACATCTGCACCCGCACGAACGCCAGTGACACGGCTGAGTGCATCGCTTCGAGCTGTGGTGATGATCACGCCTTTGTCGCGTAAATCCATTCTGTTTTTCAGCCAACTCAACCCGTCGCCATCTGGCAGTCCTAAGTCGAGCAGCAAGATATCAAATTCATTGGCATTCATCCAAGCCTGTGCCTGACTGAGCGAGTTAGTGCCGTGCACATTCATGCCTTCCATGTTCAAGTAACCGACCAAGGCATCCAACAAATCTGGTTCGTCTTCAACAACCAAAATGCGTGCAGATGTTTCAGAAGAAACAAAACTCATTTTTGATCCTTGTGGCAGTCTGCAGGCAGCCAAATATAAAAAGTAGTCCCATGTCCAGGCACGCTGGACAACTCCACATGGCCGCCATGTGCATGCGCAATGCGTTGAACAATTGATAAGCCCAGCCCCACACCGCGAATGCTGTTTTCTGGTGAGAGTCGAAAAAACTCTGTAAATACCTTGTCGTGAACCTCAAGTGGAATACCCGGCCCTTCGTCAGTAATGGCGATACCGACATAGCCTTCTTTGTCCAAAGTTTGGATGGTGATGGGGGTATCGACAGGTGAGTACTTAGCTGCGTTGTCGATCAAGTTGGTGACTGCCACGCCCAAGTGATATTCATCTGCTTGCACGTCATTGACCTGTGGATTGAATTCCAAATTCACCGCATGGTTTAACAACAGGTGGGAGCTGGTTTTGACAAGCGTGCTCAGCCAAGGTTGTAGCTCTATTGGTTTGAGTTCCAGCACCTCCATCGTTTGCGTGATCGCATCGCTGTGCAGCCATTTTTCAAACATCACTGTCAGTCGTTTGGCCGCACTACCGACGGCATCGAGACGTTTTGTGACTTGATCTAGACCTCGTTCATGTTCTTTTCGCATCAAACTGGCTTGACTTTGAATGATGCTCAAAGGAGTACGAAATTCATGCGAAATCATTGAGCCAAAGCGTACATACTGCTCGCGTAGATTTTTTTCTATCTTCAGTGATGCTTCCAATTGCGCCGTGCGTTCTTGAACCGCTTTTTTGAGATTTTCTTCTGATGTTTGGGTAATTTGCAGCAACTCTTGGTTATTTGCTAGAGCTTGCCTTTGCGCTTCTTTGTACGCGAGGTGTTCGATTCGTAAGAGATCGCCAAGAGCTAACGCCATCAACAGCATTTCAACAACCGTCGACAACTGCACTGCATAGGACGTGAATCCATTGCTGGGAATCCAACCAAACATTCGCATGGATGCAATTGAAATACCGAGCCACAGCACGATCCAACCAGCTAAGAAAAAGCGAATGCCCTCACGCTTTTGAAAATAAGCTCGTGCACATGCAACACTAATTAAGACCCCCATTCCTAAAGAGTTGACCATCAGCAATTGATTCGCCGGGCGTAGAACTTCAGGGAAAACAATTTGCAATACGATCAAAAAAACGATCGCAAGAAAAATCGACTGGCTTAATTGCATGCCTCGGCTGACCCAAGAGCGATCACCGAGGCGCAACAGAAGTTTTTGTGCAAACAAAACGACAAAAAATGCACCTAAAGCTAAAAAACTACTTGGTGCAATTTCGTCGAAAACTGCTGCATCGGGCCAGATCAGTTGTCGACCAAAACCATTGCTGGAAAAAATGCCAATGCCCGTGGTCACGATGTAGGCCGAGTAAATCAGGAAGCGGGTATCTCTCAGTGCCAAATAAATCACCAAGCCATACATTGCTAGAAGGATCAAGCCGCCGTAATACATGAACTGCATCAGTTGAAATCGTTGCTGATCTTCTAGGTATGCATCTGGTCGCCACATCGTCATAGGTACCGTGAGGGAGTAACGAGATGTGGCTCGAATGTAAATGTGTTCTTCTTGTGTGGTGACGGTCAATGGAAAAACAAAAAAACGATCGAAATAAGGACGTGTGCTGAACGCACTGTTACTGCCTGTGTGGATGGTTTGTCCATTGGGTGGATAAAAATCCAATTGACCGAGCTTGGCATGTTCCATCGTTAGCAGCCAGTCTGGAGATGCACTGTCTAGTCTTTGCACGGGTACACGAAACCAGTAAGCCGAAGACGTTAAACCAAAGTTCATTTCCGTTCCACCACGTGTCCATGGACGAAAACGCTGAGCCATGCCACGTATCTCATCAATGCTTAGCGTGCCTGAAGGATCCTCCAGAAACTGTGCGTTGTGCAACAAATTGATCTGCCTAGATTGCGGCGTCAACACTGTTGCGTGTGTGGTGATGGCTAGTGCGAATAGCCAAAGCGCAAAAAAGTAATTTTTCATAGGGGCGGTGGTTCCAAGAATTATGAGCCTGACCCTTGCTATCAATGCTTCTCAAATTCTGAATGTCGGAATTTGTCGTATCTATGTCGGATCTGGTCGTAGATGAGGTTGGTTTTGTCGTGATTTGTCGGTGTTCGTGTCTGGTTCAAAACATCAATCGATAGAAAAATCATAAAAACAAACTCAATCAAAAGAAACCTCAGAAATGTCAAACATTGAGATACATCAGGATCGTTGCGCATGAAGCGTCTGGGGGCTATGGCCCTTTTGGCTTTTGTAACGACAGCTTGGTCACAAGCTACACCTGACACCGCATTTCTGCAAATCGTCCGTGAGGTGGCTTATGCCTACCCACAAACCCAATCAGCCGCTCAAGGTTTAGAAGCTGCCAGGCAAGATCAATCAGCGGCGGCTTGGCAACGTGTTGCTTCTCCCAGCTTCCAGCGTCTCTCGCCGCAGGGCAGTAACACCGCCGGTCAAATTAACCGCTTGGCGCTCGAGCAACCCATCTACGCGGGCGGTCGCATCTCGGCAGGTATTGACGCCGCTGAGCATCGCTACACCGCTGGCTATCACCAGCACCAATACATCGCTCAAGAGACGGCCATCAAGTTGATCAACGCTTGGTATGAGTGGCAACGCCAAAAAGACCGCGTTGCTGCCATGCAAGAAGGCGTGCAAGCCCACCGTCTGTTGCGCGACCAAATCGAGCGACGCGCCCAAGAGGGCGTGAGCCCCGAAATTGATCAAGCTTTGGCCGCCGCACGCCTGAGTCAAATGCAAAGCGATCTGGCGCAGGCCCAATCGGCAGCCAGTACCGCACTGGCCTTACTGGTGCAGTTGGCAGCTGACCAGTTGCCAACACTCAATGTGGCTGCTTCAGCGTTGTCATCTTCGACCTTGCCTCGCCCTGTACCTGAGTGGACGGCGTTGAGCGTCGCTCGCGATCCTCAGCTTGCAAAACTGAGTGCTGAGCAATTGGCGGCAGAGGCCGACATTCGTGTCAAAAAAGCCCAATGGCAACCCTCTGTGAGCGTGGTGGTCGAGCGCAACTACGGCTCAGACTTAGCACCGCCACATCGCACATGGCTGCAAGTTAGTGCTCAACCTGGTGCGGGTTTGTCTAGCCTCGCTAGCGTTCGGGCAGCAGTAGCTCGTCAAGAGTCTGCCGCTGAAGCACGCCGCAATGCTGAGCGTGAACTGCAGCAGTCCATCGCAGCTGACCTAGCCAGTTACACAGCCGCAACCGAACAACTGGGCGTAGCCAGTTTGTTGCGCAAGTCCACGCAAGACGTGGCCGATTCATATGCCCGCCAATTTGTGGCGGGCCGCAAAAGCTGGCTCGAAGTACTCAACGCTGTTCGTGAAGCCATGCAAGCGCGACTGTCTGTACTGGACGCTCGCGCCTTGCAGGGGCAAACCGCTTGGCGTTTGCACTTACGCACCTTTGGCCTAGAGCCTTCCGCTGGAAACTTGTCATGACGCCTTTTCTGCCCGCTTTTATGCATTACTGCCGCCTCAGTCGGCAAGGCGTCAATCACCACAGTGTGGTGTTCGCGCTGGAAGACATGGGTGAGAAAAACCTGTCGCCTCTGGACTTGCTCACCCAACTTTGGTTGCATCTAGGGCGTTCGGGTCAACCTGAGGTCATCAGCGACCTGACCCCCGACTTGTTACCCATCATGGTTTTTCATCCTGAGAAGGGCTGGGGCGTGGCAGAAGTGGTTGACGCGCGTGGTGGCTTGGTGGTGGGCAATGGTCAAGGCCAGCAAGTACTTTGGCCCTTGAGCGAGCTGTCACAGATCACCGCGTTTTATCTGCCTGTCGCGGCGCTCACACAAGCCAACTCCACATGGGCCCTGATTGGTGGTGCGTTGGCGCGTCACCGCAAAACACTGGTGCATGCGGGCATGGCCACCGCTTTGGTGAATGTCATCTCGCTTGTGGTGTCGCTCTACAGCATGCAGATTTATGACCGTGTCATTCCCACCTCGGGCACTTCCACTTTGGTGGTGCTGACGGTAGGGGCGGTGCTGGCTTCATTTTTTGAGTTTGGATTGAAGTTGCTGCGCGGCCACGCCATTGACCAAACCAGCGCCTTGGTCGACACCGAAGTCTCGCGTCACTTGGTCAGCCGTTTGCTGGGTACACGTCTAGACGTTCGTCCTGCCCAAGTAGGCACACTGGCGGCGCAAATCAAAGGCTTTGATTACGTACGCAACCTCATGGCCTCTGGCACTTTGTTCTTGGCGGTCGACTTGCCATTTGGGTTGCTCTTCTTAGCGGTCATCGCCATGTTGGGCGGTTTGACGGTGTTGCCTTCTTTGGTTGTGGCGACCCTGAGTGTGGTGTTGGGTTTGCATGCCGCACGTCGGGTGCAAAAACTGAGTGAAAAAAGCGTAATCGACAGCAACCGTAAAAACGGCGTGTTGGTTGAAGCCATTGAAAGCGCAGAAACCCTCAAAGCCAGTCGTGGCGAATGGCGTTTGTTGCGCCGCTGGAACGACTTGGTCGAAGACGTCGCCATCACCGATCTCGCGCTGCGCAACCACAACGCCACCACCAACTACACCGTGACCTTGCTGCAAGGCTTGGGCTACGTCGCCATGATTGCCACCGGCGCTATTTTGGCCATGCAAGGCGAACTCACCACCGGTGCGTTGATGGCTTGCTCCATTCTCAATGGCCGTGCCATCAGCCCCTTGTTGCAGTTGCCATCTTTGTTGGTGCAATGGAGCCAAGCTCAAGCCTCGGTGAAGATGCTTGACCGCATGTTGGCTTTGCCTGCCGATGTCGCCCCCGACAGCGAACAAATCACCCCCGAGCACACCTACGGTGAATTGCGGGTCGATCAACTTCGTTTTGGCTATGCCGATGCACCTGCGCCTAGCTTGCACCTGAGCAACGCACTGCATATTCGTCCTGGTGAACGCGTGGGCATCTTGGGTGAAATCGGCTCGGGCAAATCCACACTGCTCAAGCTGTTGGCTGGCTTGTACCAACCGCAAGGCGGCATGGCTCAGCTCGATGGTGTAGACCTCAAACACATCAACCCCGATTACTTGCGTCACGCGCTGGGCTACTTGGCCCAAGACTACCACCTGGTCGGTGGCAGCTTGCGTGACAACCTCACCCTTGGCCTTGCCGATCCCGGCGATGCAGCTTTGATGGAAGCCTGTCAAGCCACAGGTTTGGGACAACTCGTCAACCGTCACCCCAAAGGTCTGGCTTTGCCCATCAGCGAAGGCGGGCGAGGGGTGTCGGGCGGACAACGCCAACTCATCGGCTTGACCCGTTTGTTGTTGGCCAATGCACCCGTGTGGTTGCTCGACGAACCCACCGCCTCACTGGACACCACCACTGAGGCCTTGGTGCTCAAAACCTTGCAACAGCGTTGCGAAGGTCGGACCTTGGTCATCGTCACCCACAAGCAAAGTTTATTGCCCTTGTTTGACCGTCTCATCGTGGTCACCCAAGGCCGTGTGGTGCTCGATGGCCCGCGCGATGCGGTGCTCGCGCGCCTTCAAGCCACCAAGGCTGACAACACTCCCGCACTCATCAAAAAGGTCAGTGGATGAACGCCTCACACCTCTTAAAAACTGGCACACGTCTGTCTGCACCATCGCCTTATACCGGTCGATTGGTGGGCGCTGCCGCTGCGGTGGTGGTGACCTTTGTCATCTGGGCCTCTTGGGCTGAGCTTGACCAAATCACCCGTGGCAGTGGCCAACTTGTGGCCAGCAGCTACACCCAAGTGGTGCAAGCCGTTGACGGTGGTGCGCTGCACGAGCTGAACGTACGCGAGGGCGATGCCGTTGAGCGCGGACAACTGCTCGCCAAGCTCGATGGTGTCAAAGCCGAGTCCAGCTACCAAGAAACTGCTGCACGCGCAGCGGCCCTGCGCGCCAACATCGCACGCTTGCGTGCCGAAGTGTTTGGCGGTACGCCTCGTTTTGGTCCTGAGCTGGCGGACTATGCCGACTTTGTCAACAACCAGCGCATTTTGTTCACCAAACGCCAAGCTGCCATTCGACAAGAAGTGGCCGCCTTGCAAATGGCACTTGATCTGGCCCATAAAGAGCTGGACATGAACCTGCCTTTGCTCAAAGACGGTGATGTCAGCAAAGCTGATGTGCTGCGCCTGCAACGCCAAGTGGCCGACTTGACTGGCCAAGTCACCAACCGCACCAACAAATACCAGCAAGACAGCCAAGCCGAACTGGCCAAAACAGAAGAAGACTTAGCAGGCGTGCTGCAAGTGTTGGCCCAGCGTAAAGACGTGTTGGACAACACCCGTTTGGTGGCACCGGTAGACGGCATCGTTAAAAACGTGCGTGTCACTACCTTGGGCGCTGTGCTCAAGCCTGGTGAAGAGCTGCTGTCCATCGTGCCCGGTGGTGATGTGCTGGTAGTGGAAGTCAAGATCAAGCCCGCCGACATCGCTTACCTCAAAGCCGGTTTGCCTGCCACTGTGAAGTTTGATGCGTGGGATTACGCGATTCACGGCAGTTTTGAGGGGCGTGTGGACTACATCAGTGCCGACACCTTGCGCGAAGACACCAAACAAGGCGAGCAAACCTACTACCGCGTCAAGATCAGCATGAACAAAGACGCCTTGGTTAGCCACAAGGGCAACACCATCGCACTGCAGCCCGGCATGACCGCACAGGTTGACATCAAAACCGGCACTCAGTCGGTGTTTGACTACCTCACCAAACCTATCACCAAAACCCTGTCGGAATCGATGGGCGAGCGTTAATTTTTATTCACTTATTTTTCAACCAAGGAGCTAACCATGAGCAAAGCCTCAACCAAAAATACGCAACAGCTTGCGCCACAAGGCGCATCTTTTAGTGCGAAAAGCCAGCTTGAAAAACACATGAGCGCCAAACAAGACAAGCGCCTTGTGTCTGAAGATGACAACTTGGTGCTCAGTGATTACGTAGCTCCAGTTGGCGAGGTGTCAGCGGCGGTATCTGCAGTACCAGTTTTGAGTGATGCACCTTTTGTGTTGGCACAAGTCGACACATCCGCTTCCGTCATTGGTAGCACGGCAACAGCTGAGCCTGTTGCTACGTCAGCCTTCTCTAGTGTGCTCAACTCAGGTTGGGCTTTGGGTGCTGCTGCCGTTGGTGCGGTAGCTGTGGCTGCACATAGCACTCCCGCAGGCGCCGCAGTTGCGACAGCTACCAATGCAGTAGCAAATGGCGGCATCGTTGCTGGTCCTGTATTGGCCAGCAACGATTTGGTCGTTCACCTTTACGCAGCAGACGGCACTACTCAAATCGGCACGGCCACTGTGAACGGTACCGGCCAATACACGGCCGAACTCGGAAACTACACAGGCGTGGTCATTGCCAAGGTGTCGAGCACCGGTGCGGGTGCTGATTATTTGGATGAAGCCACAGGACAGGAGGTTGACCTGGGCACAAATGTGCTTACTGCAGTAGGCGTGGCCAGCGCAACAGGCCTGACTTTGAGCATCAACCCATTGACCACCATTGCCGCTCAAATGGCTGGCGTAGGGGCTGATGGTTCGGTGTCGGGATCGATCACAGCAGCCGATGTTCAGTCTGCCAACGAAACTGTGGCGGCAGCTTTCGGTATTCAAGGCTCTCTTATCGCACCTACCTCACTCACTGCTGTGATTGATGTCCATGGCGTTGCCAATGCGCAAGCTGATGCTTATGGCAAAGTCCTGGCTGTGCTGTCGGGCTTGGACGAAATCAATGGAGGTGACTTGCAAGCTGCAATTCAAACTTTTGCAGCAGATTTGACCAGTAATAACGGCCAACTGTCGGCTACAAGCAAGTTCAGTCTCGTTGTCGCTGCACAAGATGCGCAGTTGGTTGGCGTGTCTTCAGGGCTGGCCTCTGCGATTGGTTCGTTGGCACAGATTGAAGCCAGTGACATCCAAGAAGTGATTTCTTCTGGCCGCGCTAACTTCAGCGATAACGAACTCGCCTCTGCACTCTCTTCTGTTCTGGGTACCGCTGAGCCTATTCGCCTCGAAGACATAGACGCTGTGATTGCATCCATCACAGCAGCTAACAGTGCTACGGATCTTCAATCACTGACCCAGGCGGCAGGGCGTTATATAGCCATGAGCTCAGGTGTGGGAGTTAATTTGATAGAGGCCGAAGGTGGTGTGGCTTTGTATTTACAGGGTTTGGGACTTGCTGAGGGCGATAGCGTTTCTGTATCGATTCAAGATCCGAACGCCGTTTTTGACAATGGTGTCGTGGAATTAGGGAATTTGGTGGTCGGATCAGACGGACACACTGTGGTATTGCCCGACCTTTCGCAATGGCTCTGGACTTTTGATACTGCAACAGAAACAAATGGTGCTCCTTTGTCGCTGACCGTTACGCATAACGGTACTTCTTTGATCGGTACGTTTGAAGTTGACATGAACGCCCCAACTGAAATGACCAGAAATAGCCTGACAGCTGAACCGACAGGCTATTGGTCGGGATATACCAATGGCTCGAACGGCTCGATTATTCTTCAGGAGCCTCAGAGCGGCTGGATTCAGGGCGATCATTGGCAATACAAGATCGGTAGCGAAGGCTCATGGGTTGACGGTCATGATTTTGTGAATGGCCAAGCCACTCTTTCCTTGTCGGATGGAATCTATGGCACCAGTACGGATAACAAAATATATCTGCGCACCTACGATGATGCCGGCAACTTCACCACTGCAGTGGCCAGTAATACGCGATTCACACTGGATTCAGTTGCGCCTATTTCCTTAGTGAATGAAGATGGCTCTGTGACAATGAACGAGTTGGGAAAGGTCGTATTGATTGATGATGCGATTTTGTCCCCAAGCAATTCTGGAGCTCTAATCAGTATTTTGGATAGGGCTGTCACTTCACATCAAGCTGCCGTAACAGAGTTTTGGAGTCAAGACGTTGTAGACACGAGTATCTCTATGTCTCTCAGTGGCTTGCAGTATGGCTCCTATCACTACTATGCTGTGGACTATGCTGGGAACGTCGCCTCTTTACAAAATGGAACGTCAGTAACCATCGACAGTCGTGCACCTGTGGTGAACACGGACGCTGTGATCACAGATAAGACAGTCTATTTAGATCAAGATCTGACTATCACTATTGACTCAGGCCAAATCTTCACTGACCCAGACAATAACGCGCTGAGTTATTCGGTAGCATTGCTTGATGCTAATGGTGCAATAGTTCCGATAACAAATGACTGGTTGGTGCTGACTAAGGTTGATGATTGGACTTTGACTTTAACCGCAACAGCTAGCGATGTTGCAGCAAATATGTCAGCTGGGCCTTTGAGAGTTCAACTTACTGCCACTGATTCAGCTGGATTGACAGAAAAATCGATTTCCGATGAATTTACTTTGACTTATATCCCTGAGATATTCAATAACCCGCCTGCATTAGATTGGACGATTGGAAGCTGGGATGTGAATGTGGGGGCCGACCCCTCTGGCAATTTCCAGACCTACGATTTGACTGCCGCATATGACCCTAATAATGATCCGCTGACTTATACGGCAACCATGAATGGAAATTCTTTGCCATCATGGCTGACACTCAATACAAACTCTTATGGCACGACGTACCTTATGGCTACACCGCTTATAGAAAATGGCGGACAGACCTATCAAGTCACAGTGACAGCTACTGACACCCATGGTGCCAGCGTGTCTGACACGTTTGATCTCAACGTTAACAGTGACACCGGTGTTGTGTTTTATCCAGGGCAATCACTAACGACCTTTAACTTAGCACTGTCGAATGACACACTGTCTGGCTCCGCTGTATTAGCAGATGGCAACACCATTGATTTGTCAACGTTTCAGTATTTCTTCGGAGGTTCTGCGCTGACAGATGGTGCTTATGTTCAGCTAGACAACACCAATGGTTCAAGCATTGCATCAGGCGTCGCTCCGTCTTTAGCGTTAGGTAACTTCAACCAAGTCAACATCGACGTGATTTCGCATACTGAGCTGAGTAATCTTGACGCTTGGCGCATTTTTCAGCCGAATAATTTGGCATTCCAAGATGTGAGCATCCATGCCTACGATGATTTGATAATCGACTATATGGGCACAGCCAGCTTTGCTGAAACAACTCTGCAATTCAATCAAACTGGTAACGTGACGTTGAATTATTTGGATACTACATATGCGTTTCACGACTCAACAGGTGCCTACGTATCTTCGCCAATGTTGTACCTGAATGCATATGATCTTCATGGCAATCTGAACGTTGGTTTCGCTGCTGCGGCCGCGGAGGTGACTGGCGGTATCGGAGATGACACACTAGCCTTTTTGGGAGGTAACAGAAGTGATGCAGACCCTACCGCTCAGATTAAGTTATGGGGCGGGGCAGGTATGGACACGTTCACGATTGGTGCTAATGCAAACAATGCTCATGTGACGGTGATGGATTACTTAGCATCTGAAGATAATCACTTGGACTTATCGGCTGTTACCGATGTGAACTATGCCATGAGGTCTACTGTTGACGTTGCTGAAGCGCCAACGTTGGGCAATGTTTTCAGCCAAGGCGGTGGAGCTGCGATTGATGTATTAGGTGTACAAAATAGTTTGAACTTCGATATTTATGTTGATGTGGACCACGATGGCACCTACACATCGAACGATGTTGTTCTGACACTGCAAAACTTCACATTAGGCAGTACATCAATGGATGCCTTGGTCACTCACATCGTTTAAGTACTCCAAAGCCGTTTGAGACGGCATATTTTTGAAATCCAAAATCCCTTCCGAGTAGAAAATTTCAAGCTCGGAAGGGATTTTTTACTCGCATAACGCGTAGCAAAAGTCTTTAAAACTTGTCGGAGTAATGAGATCTAAAACGGTCATCGAGGAGCATACGCAGGTATTGAAATTTTGTGGTGTTGCTGTTTAGTTCATCCACTAACACGCGGATTGCGTCAGGTCGTACATGCTTATGCGGTGAATAGCCAAACTAGCTTACAGAAGGGCAGAGCTTTGCATCAACGCCTCTGGTTGTTACGAGAGTCTTGCTATCGTGGTATTTGTTGTGCTACTCCGAAAAATTAAATTTCAATACATATTTGAATTCTGTATTGGAAATTGATTTGAATCCCTCCGTTGCGTATTGTGATTTACATGGGGGTGTTGAAGGGGGTGTTTTTTATTCTTTGAAGTGAGTTTTTCTCTTAAATATTGACTTTAAAAGGAAGATTAGGGAGACGCCAGCCCCATACACAAGGGCTCGGAAATCTCCGAGCCCTTTTTCTTTGCTCCCAAGCCCTTTATTTGCGGGCTTCCGACGGGGGGCCTTAAGGACGCGGCAATTTCACTTTGTCTGCAAGTGGAGTTTTTTTGCCGTTTTCTCTCTCTTTTCTCTGTTTTCTTAAGGACGCGTCCATAAGGTGAATCTAGGTTTCATGCGGGTTTGCGGGCAGTCGTTTAACCTTAACTGTGCATCAGCATAGTTGACCAAATGAAACTGAAAGTGTGGTTTTTTAGTTTGGAACTAACCATCTTCCTTCTAGCCATTTGCCTGTGACCACTGATTCTTTAACGCACTCGGTGAGCAAGTCGACTGCGCATTGAACGTGTTGACCACTGGGTCGATTGTTTGGAGTTGCCAGAACAATCGTTCGTGAAATCGAGGGAGATGAAAGGGGAGCGCCCCCGAGCTGCTTAGATTTCAAATCTTCAGTGACAGCCAACGGTGGCAATATGCTTAAGCCATGTCCGTTAATGACGAGACTTCTTTGCACACTCAGCGCATTAGCTTCTGCTGCTATCTCAAGCTGGATATCCGCCACAGCACAAGCATGATCCATAAGCGCACGTATTCCGTGGGAAGTGCTTGGCAAGATGACAGGATGCTTTGCGAACTCTTTGAGGCTTACTGTTTTCCCTGCTTTAAGTTTGTAGCTTTTCGGCCATACAACCCATAGTGGTTCTTCGACTAATGGTTTGATGTCGATGTTGGGCAAGTGTTCAGCACCATAAAGTAGCGCAGCATCAATTTCTCCGGACTCCAACCATTTCGCCAATGTGCCAGCGTATCCCATAGCCAAACGTAATCGAATGCCTGGATATTTAGCAGCGATTGATGAAAGCAACGGTCCAGATAAAACATCAATCGTGCTGGGCAATAGTCCCAAGGTCACGATGCCACCAATACCGTTTTTTGCTCCAACAATTTCAGCTCGCGCACGGTCTAGCTCAAGCATCGAACGTCGAGCGTAATCAACCAACATCCTTCCGGCCTCAGTAGGCACCATGCCGTGGCGTTGTCTTTCAAAAAGTGGCGTGCCAAGGTCTTCTTCTAAAAGTTTGATTTGTCTTGAAACTGCAGGCTGAACAAGGTGGAGGATTTCTGCTGCTCTTGTGATGTTGCCTGTATCGACAACAGTCAGAAATGTTTTCAGTTGACGGAAATCCATGATTTGTTTCCTATGTTGGAATTTGATGCAGACATTACAAAATACTATTTTATCTTCCCATGTATTCGAAATTATGATTTCTCCATACCAACACGGAGAACTCAGTCACCATGACATCAGTAGCCAAATTAGTTCCAGACTGGCAGAAAGACATCTTCAATGTTTTAAAAGAAGGTGGCGTCGATCAAATCGCCTATGTGCCAGATGCAGGACACGCGCACGTCATTCGTAGCGCAATCGCAGACCCAGATATCGAAGACGTTGTTTTGACAACGGAAGAAGAAGGCGTCGCACTTTCTTGCGGCGCTTGGTTGGGCGGAAAGAAGTGTGTCTTGCTGATGCAAAGCAGCGGCGTAGGCAACTGCGTCAATATGTTTTCACTGTTGCAATCTGGCGATTTCCCATTTTTCACCATCATCACTATGCGAGGCGAATACGCCGAATTCAACCCATGGCAAGGACCGATGGGAAAGGCTACGCAAGCTGCACTTGAGCTGATGGGAATCCATGTTCTTCGAGTATCAAGGCCAGAAGACGCTGCTGAAATTGTCAGCGCAGGTTATGACGCCGCTTTCCAAGCAGGCGAAAAGGTGGCTGTTTTGTTGAGCCAAAGTTTGATCGGTCGTAAAAAGTGGGAGCGTAACTAATGAATTCAACAGTTAAATCAAAGCGTATTGATCGTCGTGAGTTTGTGTCAACGCTACTGTCTCAAACGCCCGAATCGTTAGTTGTTACCGGCTTGGGTTCTGCTGCGTACGATGTTTTTGCAGCTGGTGATCGTCATACAAATTACTATTTGTGGGGCGCCATGGGTGGTTCAACATCCATCGGTCTTGGACTCGCATTGGCTCAGCCTGAGAAATCAGTGGTTGTCATCACCGGTGATGGTGAGCAGCTCATGGGTATTGGCAGTCTTGGAACAATTGCAACAAAGCAACCCAAAAACCTGACGATCGTCGTGCTTGATAACGGTCACTTTGGCGAGACAGGTATGCAGCAAAGCCATTCAAGCTTGGGCGCTGATTTGGTTGCGATTTCAAAAGGATTTGGAATCAAAGATTCAGAATCGATTTCAAGCATGGATGAGTGCAAGAAAGTCGTTCAACGCATCAAGGCAAAGAGCGGCACTGCATTTGTTCAAGTCTTCATTGACTCCAATGAGCCTGAGCGCGCATTGCCTCCAAGAGATGGGCCGTTCATTAAAAATCGCTTCCGTGCAGCATTGGGCTTAAAGCCTTTCTAAATCACAGAAGTAGTCACCATCTAGCAGGAGTCCAGTTGTGAAGAGATATCAATTAAAAATCAATGGTCAAACGCTGGACCCTCAAAGCGGTGCGTGGTTTGAAACACAAAATCCATACACTGGTGAAGTGTGGGCAGAGATACCCAAATGCGATGCGCGCGATGTCAACCTAGCCGTTGAGGCTGCGCATGCGGCTTTGACTTCTGGGCCTTGGGCTGAAATGACGGCAACACAGCGCGGTGCATTGATGCGCAAGTTGGGTGACTTGATTGCGCGTGATGCAGCCAAGCTTGCGGCCACTGAGGTGCGCGATAACGGCAAGCTATTTGCTGAGATGCAAGGGCAGCTGAATTACATACCTCAGTACTTCTATTACTTTGGTGGCTTGGCTGACAAGATTCAAGGCTCAACCTTGCCTTTGGACAAGAAGGGATACTTTGCCTACACGCGACACGAGCCAGTTGGCGTCGTGGCTGCAATTACGCCATGGAACTCCCCCTTGCTTTTGGCGACGTGGAAAATTGCGCCTGCTCTTGCTGCGGGATGTACGATTGTTGTCAAACCGTCAGAGTTCACTTCTGCATCAACACTAGAGTTCGCTGCGCTTTTTGATGAAGCAGGTTTCCCATCTGGTGTGTTTAACGTTGTAACAGGATTTGGCCAAGATGTTGGCTCAACCTTGGTTGAGCACCCCTTAGTTGCGAAAGTGAGCTTCACAGGTTCCGATGCAACTGGTCGCTTGATCAATGAAAAGGCGGGGCGCCTGTTAAAGCATACGGCGATGGAGCTAGGCG
>ERZ650301.9-NODE-9-length-40299-cov-6.060506_pt1 | contig 40299 bp, 12 predicted proteins | sample MGYA00376237_ERZ650301 | MGnify/ENA primary metagenome ERZ650301 (study PRJEB26733, sample SAMN07839255) | wastewater metagenome | biome: small river; feature: stream; material: water | place: USA: North Carolina | collected 2016-04-05 ...
CGGCGTGGTTGCGTTGCTTGATGCGCCAGAGCGTGGCCAGCCGCTCAGAGATCAGATCCTGGTGGGGCGAGAAGGTGTCATACGGCAAGGTTTCCCAGTCGGGGAACATCACGCAGCGCAGATCGGGCGCAAAAAACACCAGCTCGTCCATGAGCCGCTGGGCATCGGCGGCATCGCTGGTGACGATGGCGGTGAGCTTGCCCGCTTTCTTTTCGCGCGCAGCCAGCTGGGCCAGCAAGACGGCATCGGCCGATCCGACGGGGCGGGGCAGGGTGAATCGTTTGCCGGAAATCAGGCTGGGCAGTTGCATGGCGATGAAAAAAGCAAAAAACCCCCCGGCCAAAAAGGAGGGGGGTGTGGGAAAGGTCGAATTGGTAGTGATTTTAGGCGGCTTTGAGACGCTTTGCGGGTTGGTTGCGTGACAAGCACCCTGCTCAGCAGGTCGTTGGCAGCAGTCCCGACATGGTCTGATTGGTCGCAAGCATTTGTCGGGGCTGAAGCCACCGACCTACAAAACTACAATGGCAGCGTATGACCGATCGCACCAACTTGACACGTTTTCATGCCCTCATCCCCTGTGCGGGTACGGGCAGCCGTGCAGGCACCGTTCAGCCCAAGCAGTACCAGTTGATCGCCGGGCAGCCTATGGTCATGCACACGGTGCAGGCCCTGGCGCAGGTGCCGCAACTGGGCAGTGGCTGGTTGGTGTTGTCGCCGCAAGACGACCATGTGTGGCCCATGCAGGGCTGGCCCGGGCATTTCAGGCGCATTGCATGCGGCGGTGCCAGCCGAGCCGAGAGCGTGTTCAATGGCCTGCAGGCCATGCTGGCGGCGGGTATCGATGGGCAGGACTGGGTGCTGGTGCACGACGCGGCCCGTTGCCTGGTTTCGCCCGAGTCGGTCAGCCACCTGATTGACGCGTGCCAGCATGATGCGGTCGGCGGCCTGCTGGCCTTGCCGTTGCCCGACACGCTCAAAAGCGAAGAGGGCGGTCGCGTGGTGGCCACGGTGCCTCGTGAACACAAGTGGCTCGCGCAAACGCCGCAGATGTTCCGATTGCAAGCCTTGCACGATGCCCTGGCCGATGTGGCGGGCAGTGGCTTTGCAGGCATCACCGATGAGGCCAGTGCGATGGAGCGCTTGGGTCTCAGGCCGCGCCTGGTCGAGGGCTCGGCGCAAAATTTCAAAGTGACTTACCCGGCCGACTTTGCGCTGGCCGAAGCGATCCTCAGGAGCAGAACATGAATTTCCGAATTGGCGAAGGCTGGGACGTGCATGCCCTGGTGCCCGGTCGCAAGCTGATTTTGGGGGGCGTGGAGATTCCCCACACGACCGGCCTGCTGGGCCATTCGGACGCCGACGTGCTGTTGCACGCGATCACCGATGCGGTGTTGGGTGCAGCGGGGTTGGGCGACATCGGACGGCATTTTCCAGACACGGATGCGCAATTCAAAGGCGCGGATTCCTCGGTGCTGTTGGCGGAAGCCATGCGCCGTGTGCGGGCAGCGGGCTATGAGCTGGTGAATCTGGACAGCACGGTGATTGCGCAGGCCCCCAAACTGGCACCGCACATGGCCGCGATGAACGCCTCGGTGGCCAAGGCCCTGGGGGTGCAGGCCGATCAGGTCAATGTGAAAGCCAAAACCGCTGAAAAGCTGGGACCTGTGGGCATGGGGCAGAGCATCGAGGCGCGGGCAGTGGCCTTGCTGAGCCGGTCTTGATCTGCCCTGCATGAACCAAGGCTTGTTCAGTCGGCTTCAGCTTGCCTGAACTTCATCAAAGCCATCAGGCCGCCAGCGCTGTTGTTGAACACCGAAAACGTACCACCCATGCGTTGCACCGATCGTTCCACGATCGCCAGACCAAGGCCCGAGCCGGTGGCTGCAGTGCGGGCGGTGTCGCCCCGGTAAAACGGCTGGGTCAGGTTTTTCAAGGTTTCTTCCGACACACCCGGGCCTTGGTCACGCACGCGCAAGAGCACCCAGCCGTCGTGCACGCGGGCGACGATCTCGACACGGGTCACGCCGTCGCTGGGGCTTTGCCCGTACCGGCGGGCGTTTTCCAGCAGATTGGACAGCACGCGAGCGAGCTCTACCGGTTCGGCGCTGACCTGCAGGTCTTCGGCCACGTCCACTGCAATTTCAAAGCGCGGGTTGTGACGCCAAGGTGCGATGCACCGGCTGACCACCCCCGACAGCAACACCGGCCCCAGTTGGGTGGGCTCGGGGCGTGCGTAGTCGAGGAATTTGTCGATGATTTCGTCCAGTTGTGCGATGTCGCCAGCCATCAGTTCGCGCGTCTCGGCATCGGACACGCTCAGTTCGGTTTCCAGCCGCAGACGGGCCAGGGGCGTGCGCAGATCGTGCGAGATCCCGGCCAGCATCAAGGCCCGTTCCGCTTCGATTTTGGCCAGGCGTTCAGCCATCCGGTTGAAGCCGATGTTGACTTCCCGGATCTCGCTCGTGGCGGCATGTTCGTCCAGGGTGGAGGTGTTGAAGTGGCCTTCGCGCACTTGGCTGGCCGCATACGACAGGCGTTTGAGTGGGCGGTTGATCAGCCCGGCCATGATGGCCGCACCGGCCAATGACAGCGCGGTGGTCACGCTCAGCCACATGAGCCAGGCGGTGCCGCCCAAGGGTTGCAGACGCTCGGGGTCCATGTGCAGCCAGTAGCTGTCACTTTCGATGGCAAAACCGATCCACAGGCCCGGATGGTTGTTCACACTGGAGGCGATCAGGGTGCCTTCACCCAAGCGTTTGACCATTTCTTTGGCGAGTTGTTTTTCCATCACGGTTTCGCCAAACGGCGTGACGCGGTCGTCGGGCTCGCGTATCTGGATGCTCACATCCTCTTCATCGGCCAGCGTTTTGAGCAGCGACACGCGCGCGATGGCGTCGGCGTGCGCCAAGGCGGTCCGCGTCAGGTTGACGACGGTGGCAATTTGGTGCGCGTTGCGCAGGATGCGCGGTTCGTACTCTTGGGTGCGAAACAGCTGCAACCAGGTGAGGCTGCTGAACAGGATCAGCATCGCCAGCAAGACGAAAGTGCGCCAGAACAGACTCAGTTTGAGCCTGGGAAACGCCTCTTTGGGGGAGTCGGGTTCAGGCAGGGGGTCTTCAGCGGGGTTCACGATTGACCATCGGGCACAAAGACATAGCCCACGCCCCAGACCGTCTGGATGATTTTGGGAGAGGCCGGATCGACTTCGATCATTTTGCGCAGGCGTGACACCTGAACATCCAGGCTGCGGTCAAAGGGCTCAAACTCCCGACCGCGGGCCAGGTGGGCCAGCTTGTCGCGGCTCAGGGCCTGGCGAGGGTGGCGTGCCAGTGCCTTGAGCATCGCAAACTCACCGGTGGTCAGGGGAATGTCCTGACCGTTCTTGCTCAGCGAACGCACACCCAGATCGAGCGTGAATTCGCCAAACGAGATGACCTCTTTGTCATTGGCTGGCGCACCTGGCACTTCGGCCGGGGGGCGGCGACGCAAAACGGCGTGGATGCGTGCCAGCAGTTCACGCGGGTTGAAGGGCTTGCCCAGGTAATCATCGGCACCGATTTCCAGGCCGTTGATGCGGTCGACATCTTCGCCTTTGGCCGTCAGCATGATCACCGGGGTTTTGGTGCCTGTGCTGCGCAGTCGCTTGCAGATGCTCAGTCCGTCTTCGCCTGGCAACATCAGGTCCAGCACGATCAGGTCGATGGTTTCGCGTTGCAGGATGCGGTCCAGTGCCCGACCATCTTCTGCCAGCAAGACATCAAAACCTTCTTGCGACAAGAAGCGGCGCAACAAATCGCGGATGCGTGCGTCGTCATCGACGATGACGATTTTGTCCAGACGTGAAGTGGGTGCAGTCATGGTGCCTTCTGTCAGTGACGTCCAAGGTGTTTATTGAGCGGTCCAGCCGCCGTCCATGTTCCAGGCCACGCCACGCACGTTGTTGCCGGCTGGCGAGCAGAAGAACACCGCCAGCTCGCCCAGTTCCTCGGGGGTGGTGAATTGCATGGACGGCTCCTTTTCCTGCAACAAGAGCTTTTTGGCCTCTTCGTTGGACAGGCCCATGGCGGCCGCCTTGGCGTCCACCTGTTTTTGCACCAGTGGGGTCAAGACCCAGCCGGGGCAAATGGCGTTGCAGGTCACACCGGTCGGGGCGTTTTCCAGGGCGGTGACTTTGGTCAGGCCGACCACGCCGTGCTTGGCTGCGACGTAGGCAGACTTTTCTGCCGAACCCACCAAGCCGTGGATGGAGGCCACGTTGATGATGCGTCCCCAGTTGGCCGCCTTCATGGCCGGCAAAGCCAGGCGTGTGGCGTGAAAAGCGCTGGTCAGGTTGATGGCGATGATGGCGTCCCAGCGTTCAACCGGAAAGTCTTCGACTTTGGCCACGTGCTGAATGCCGGCGTTGTTCACCAAGATGTCCACGCGGCCAAAGGTGTCGGCGGCAAACTTCATCATGGCTTCGATTTCACTGGCTTTGCTCATGTCAGCGCCGTGGTAGACCACTTTGACGCCCAGTGCAGCGATTTCTTTTTGCGGGCCCTCGGCATCGCCAAAACCGTTCAAAACGATGTTGGCACCTTGCTTGGCCAGAGCCTTGGCAATGCCCAGACCGATACCGCTGGTTGAACCCGTGACCAAAGCTGTTTTACCTTGCAACATGTTTTCCACTCCAGATGAATTAGGATGCTTGAAAGTCCATTATCGCGCTGCCCGAGGACTCTTTGGGGCAACGTCCGATTCGATTGTGTCCGATTGTCATGAACCCCAGCTTTGCTCAGCCTCAACTTGAATTTGTCACTTGCCCCCATCCCGAGGGGCAACACCGCATGGCCTATTGGCGCTGGGGCGATCCGCAGGCGCAGCATGTGGTGGTGTGTGTACATGGTCTGACCCGTCAAGGGCGGGATTTTGACCGCCTGGCCCAGGCCCTGGTGGCCCGCAGCACTCAGCCCTTGCAGGTGATTTGCCCGGATGTGGCGGGGCGCGGTCGCAGCGAATGGTTGAGTGACCCCGTGGCTTACCAAATTCCGCAATATGCGGCCGACATGTTGGCTTTGTTGGCGCAGTTGCGTGCGCCATGTCAAGCCGATTGGACAAGCCTGGACTGGGTGGGCACCAGCATGGGGGGCCTCATTGGCATGGTGCTGGCCGGGCAGCCGGGCTTGCCTTTGCCCGCACCGATTCGCCGTTTGGTGCTCAACGATGTGGGGCCTGCCATCGCCTGGGCTGCCGTGGAGCGCATGCAGACATATGTGGGCCAGTACGGTCAGTACCGCAATCTGGACGAAGCCGCCGCAGCGATGTGGGCCTTGTCGGACGGTTTTGGCCCTGTGCCCGCCGATGTTTGGCGCGATATGTCCTCGCACATGGTTCGGCCCGCTGCCGATGGCGCAGTGACTTTGCACTACGACCCGGCCATCGGCGTGCCGGTGCGGGCTTTGACACCAGACGCGGCTGCGGCCGGTGAAGCCACGCTTTGGTCGCTGTATGACCAGATCCAGGCGAAAACCTTGCTCATTCGCGGGGCGGATTCGGATTTGCTTGCGCCTGAAACGGCCTTGGCCATGACCGAGCGTGGTCCGCGTGCCCGCCTGGACACCTGGCCAGGCTTTGGCCATGCGCCCACCTTGACCGGCGATGCCCAAATCGATGTGGTGGCCGATTTCTTGCTGAGTGCTTGAGACCATGGTCAGTCCCACTTCCAGCCATTCCGCCAGCCCGACCAGCGTGTCCGGGCGACTGCATGCGGCTTTGCCGCCGGTCATGCTGGCCACGGCCGACGCCGGCGACCAAGCCGACACTTTGGCCCGGGCGCGGGCCTTTGCCGAGCCTTTGATTTCAGGGGAAAGCCTGGACACCGGCGAGAACATCCTCGCGCACGCCGATGCGGTGGCAGCCATCCTGGCCGAGATCGGTGGCTCGGCTCAGATGCAGGCGGCCAGTTACCTGGTCTATGCGTGCCCACATCTGAACAAACCCGAAGAGGTCATTGCCAAGGCCTTTGGCACCCACTTGGCCCAGTTGGCCATGCAGACCAATCAGCTGGTGCATGTGCAGCGTTTGTCTCGTGCCGCCGAGACCAGTGCCCAGCTGGTGGATGACCCCAAGCTGCAAACCGAAAACGTGCGCAAGATGCTGCTGGCTTTCAGCCGTGACTTGCGCGTGGTCATGTTGCGTCTGGCGTCCCGCCTGCAGACCTTGCGACATTACGCGGCTACCAAGTTGCCGGTGCCGCCTGCCTTGGCCCGGGAGTCCTTGCAGGTTTTTGCGCCTTTGGCCAACCGCCTGGGCATCTGGCAGATCAAGTGGGAGATGGAAGACCTGTCGTTCCGTTTTCTGGAGCCGGTGACCTACAAGGAAATTGCCAGTTTGCTCGATCAAAAACGCGCGGAGCGTGAGCGTTACATGGTCCAATTGCGTGAGCACATGCAGCAGGAACTGGCTGCTCAAGGCATTCAGGCGCAGGTGGACGGTCGACCCAAACACATCTACAGCATCGTGCGCAAGATGCGTGGCAAATCGCTCTCGTTTGATCGGGTGTTCGACATCCGTGCCCTGCGCGTGGTGGTGCCCGCCGTGGCCGATTGCTACCAGGTGCTCAGCTGGGTGCACGAGCACTTTGCACCCATTGCCCAAGAGTTTGACGATTACATCGCCAAGCCCAAACCCAACGGCTACCAGTCCCTGCACACCGTGGTGCGCGATGTGGATGGTCGGCCGATCGAAATCCAGATCCGCACCCAGGCCATGCACGACCATGCCGAGCACGGCGTGGCGGCACACTGGGCTTACAAGGAAGCCGGTGCCAAAGGTTATGCGGGTGTTTCGGCCAGCAGCGATTACGACGCCAAGATCGCGGTCTTGCGCCAACTGCTGGCATGGGAGCGTGATTTGTCGGGTGCAGGGCAGGGCGAAGGCCTGTTCGATGACCGCATTTACGTGCTCACACCGGATGCGGCTGTGGTCGAGCTGCCGCAAGGCGCCACGCCGGTGGACTTTGCCTACACGGTGCACACCAATCTGGGCCACCGCTGCCGGGGGGCCAAGGTCGACGGTGCGATGGTGCCGCTCAACACGCCTTTGGCCAACGGCCAAACGGTCGAAGTCACCGCGATCAAGGAGGGTGGCCCTTCGCGGGACTGGCTCAACCCTGAACTGGGCTACCTGGCCAGCCACCGTGCGCGTGCCAAAGTACGGGCCTGGTTCAACGCACAGATCAGCGCAGAGACCATTTCGCGGGGACGAGAGGCGGTTGAAAAACTTTTGCAGCGCCTGGGCCGCACGTCCACAAAACTGGATGATCTGGCCAGCCAGCTGGGCTTCAAATCGGCCGATGGCTTGTTCGAGGTGGTGGGCAAGGACGAGTATTCGCTGCGCAACATCGAGACTTTGCTCAATCCGCCTGAGCCTGCGCTGCTGCCCGACGAGTACCTGCAAAGGAAATTCAAAGGGGCCGTAGCGCGCAAGTCGCCATCGGGCGTGTTGGTGGTGGGGGTGGATTCATTGCTGACCCAGTTATCGCGCTGCTGCAAACCTGCACCGCCCGACGCGATCAGCGGATTTGTCACACGTGGCAAAGGTGTGAGCATCCACAGGCAGGATTGCAGCAACTTCCGGGAGTTGGCTTCGCGCCATGCAGAACGGGTGATCGAAGTGCGCTGGGGCGAGCAAAAAGGCAACGATTCAGCCGTCTACCCGATCGATGTGTCGGTGGAAGCCTTTGACCGCCAAGGCTTGCTCAGGGACATCTCGGAGGTCTTTGCCAAGGAAAAAATGAACGTCATCGGGGTGCAAACCCAATCGGTCAAGGGCACGGCCTGGATGACCTTCACGGTGGAAATCAACGATGCTGCAGGCCTGAACAAAGTGCTGGGCAGCGTGAGAAACGTCAAAGGTGTGAGGTCCGCGCGAAGACGCTGATTTTTACTGCTATAATTCAAGGCTTCAACAGGCGCGTAGCTCAGCTGGTTAGAGCACCACCTTGACATGGTGGGGGTCGTTGGTTCGAGTCCAATCGCGCCTACCAAATTCGGTAGGATCAAAAGCCCGGTAAATCAATGGTTTACCGGGCTTTTTTGTTTGATTTTTTCTTAATCAAGCCAAGTAGCGTTGCAACGCTGTTTGGTGCATGGGCATGGCCTGCGCAAGCTTGGCGATCTCATGCCGCAGCTGGGCCAGCCCTTGTCGCCCATCGATGTGGCGCATGTCCAGCAAGGGGGCGTTGTTGTCCGGGAAGTTCAGCTGACCCAGATGCACGGCCAACCAACTTTCAGCGCCGAACAGGTCGTAATTGTCGATCTGGACGTGCCCGCCGTGCTTGAACAATGTGAGCCTCTCTTGCAGGCTTTGCGGCACTGTCATGTGGGCGCAGTACCGCCACATCTCGCTGTCGTCGCGTTCGGTGAGCTTGTAATGCAGGATGATGAAGTCCCGTATGCGCTCCATTTCGATGGCAAAGCGGCGGTTGTATTCCCCGCGCACGGCTTCGTGACAATGTTTGTCAGGGAAAAGGCTCAGCAGTGTGGTGATACCCGAATGCACCAAATGCAGGCTGGTGGATTCCAGTGGTTCCAGAAACCCTGAAGCCAGTCCCAGCGCGAGCACGTTCTTTTCCCATGCTTTTTGACGTCTGCCCGGTGTGAATTTCAGCAATCGGGGCGAGCCCAGCGCCGGTCCTGGCAGTTGTGATTGCAGAGCCTCGGTGGCTTGGTCTTCAGAGATGAATGATGTGCTGAACACATGGCCGTTGCCCATGCGGTGCTGCAAAGGGATGGCCCATTGCCAACCGGCGCTGAGGGCTGTTGAACGGGTGTAGGGCGCTGGCGGACCTTCCAGCGCACAGGGCATGGCCACGGCCCGATCGCAAGGCAGCCACTGTGACCAGTCGTCATAGCCCACGCCCAGGGCCTCGCCAAGCAGCAAGGAGCGAAAGCCCGAGCAGTCGATGAAAAAGTCGGCCTGGATCGATTGGCCATTGTCCAGCTGGACGCCTGTAACGAACCCGCTTTCTGGGTGCTGGTGAACCTGGGTGATCGTGCCTTCGATGCGTTGCACGCCCCGACCGAGCGAAAGGCCGCGCAAGTGTTGGGCATACAAGGATGCGTCGAAGTGAAACGCGTAGTTGAAGGTGGAGGTGAGCAGCTGCGGGTTGAGTGTCGGGAAACCAAAGCGCCCTTGCCGTGCGGCTTGCCATGCCAGGGCGTAATCGTCCAGGGTGCCGGTGCCGGGCTCATGACGGTGTTTGAGCCAATGCTGATGCACTGGCATGGCATCGAAGGGGCGACCAAAAAATCCGAAAGGATGGAAATACCGGTGATCGTTTCGTCCCCAGTTGACGAATTCGATGCCCAACTTGAAAGTGCCTTGCGTGTCTTTCAGAAATGTCTTTTCGTCCACCCCCATGGTCTGATTGAGCAGACGGATGGTGGGAATGGTGGCTTCGCCCACACCGACCGTGCCAATCGCCTCGGATTCCACCAGCGTGATGCGGCACGCAGGCCCCAGCACATTGGAGAGCGCTGCCGCGGTCATCCAGCCAGCAGATCCGCCACCGACAATCAGCACATGCCCAATGGCGTGGTGGGTGGCTGTGGAGGCTTTGCGTGCCTGTTTTTGTACTTGTTGAATGCGTGACAGTGCAGTCATGGATGAGCGGGGCGAAGGGATTTAAAAACCGGACTCTCGAATCCAGATGGCTGCAGCATGCCGCAAATAACGACCCAGCACGCTTTCAGGTTTGGCCTGGACCAGGACTTGTCCTGCTTGTTGTTGGGTGGGGGCCATTTGATCGGCAACAGAGTCCAGTTCAAGCTGGTACCAGGCGCCTTCTGGATGGAGCTGTTGGTGGGCATCTTTGCGCGCGGGCACGGGGCCGCCAAACTCCGATGCCAGTTCTGGCCAAAGCAGCTGTTGCACGGCCGTTTGATCGATGCGTGACAATTTCAGCTCCAAGCGGGGACTGCCTGGCAGGTTCGAAATCCAGACGGCTTGAGCGCCAGCCTCGATGCGGTGCAGATCGCTCGACGGCACCAAGGCCATGACACGAAGACCTTGTTCGGATCGCAGTGTCAGCAAGGGGCTATTTTCTGAAACCCATTGGCCGATTTGCAGGGTTTCCATTTGGCTGACGCGTCCCTTGATGGGAGCTTGCAGTGTCAGGCGTTCTACCCGCTGATTCAGCCTTTTCAGGCGTGTCTGCAATTCGATCTGCTGCTGTGTCAGCACCAATGCATCTTGCAAATCACGCGCAGAACCGGCTTGGCGCTGGATCTTTTCATGGACCAGATCGAGTTCGCGCATGGTTTGAGAAATGGCATGCGTCAGTTCTGGCTGTGAAAGCCTGACCAACGGCGTCTGGCTTTCCACCCGCGCACCTGGCTTGACCAAAATTTCAGAGACTTGGCCGCGTTCGGACGCATACAGTGGGCGAAATTCGCCCGCCAGCAAAACACCGGGCACCGCCAGTGTGGACCGCCAGGGCAGCACCATGAACAACACCAACAGCAAAAGACCCGCCAAGGTGATTTGGGTGTGGCGGTTGTTTTGGATCGATTGGCGTTTTTGCCACCACTGAAGTATTTCGTTTTTCATGGGTAAGAAGATGAACCAGCCGATTTCAACAGCAAACAACAAAATGCCCAGCAGCTTGAACGCAAAGTGGTAGACCAGCAAGGCGATGCCCAGAAAAAGACTCAGGCGGTAAACCCATGTGGCGTAAGCGTAGCCAATGAACAGGCGCTTTCGCCAGACAGGCAAAACCTCTGGGGCGGGTTCCCCCCATCCGAAAAGCGTTTCGCGCAAATGCCAACGTGCCAGCGCAAAGGACCGCGGCTGCAAATTTTCTGCGTTCAACCAGTCCGAGAATGCGAAGTAACCGTCAAATCGCATGAACGGACTGAGGTTGACCAACAACGATGTGATCCAGCTGGTCGTGGCCACAAAAAAAGCCACGCTGCGCAAGGGACCATCGGGCAAAAAACTCCATGCGAAAGTGGCCAGCATGGCCAAGTGCAATTCCGTGCCGACACCCGCCACCACGATGCGTAGACGGTCCCGGTTGGAGCGCAGACGCCAAGCGTCGGTGGTGTCGGTGTACAGCACCGGAAACAGCAGCAAAAAAGCCACGCCGATGGAGCCGACCTTGCAGCCGTATTTCTTGGCCATGTAAGCGTGTCCCAGCTCGTGCGCGGACTTGACCACCGCCAGCGTCAAACCGTAGAGCGCCAAGCCTTGCCAGGACAAGAAGTGCAAGAACGTGGTCAGGAACACATCCCACTGCTGCAACACCATGAGCATGCCCACCAAGCCCAGGGCGCGAACCGTCCAAAGCACACCGGGGCGCAGCAAACGCGACACCATGGGCCAAGTCTTGTCCAGGAAGGCGTCGGGTCGCCACAGAGGGATCTTGATGAACAGGTAGTGGTGCAGCAGCCACTTGAACCAATGCTGTCGGGTGTTCTTGTGCAACTCGGTCAGTCGCTGTACCGAGCCGTGGTCACTGAGCTCCATCAACTGATTGACCTGAACGAACTGCAACAAGCCCTGGAGGTCTTGCTCATCCATGGCCACACCATCGGCCTCGCATCGCGTCATGAAATCGCTCGCGGCCAATCCGGCTTGCCAATGTTTGAGTGCACGAAACGCATCCAGCCCCACTTTGAAGTACCGATTGCGGCAGACATCATGGATGAGCCAAGTGGGCGAGCCGTCCTCTGCGGCGCTGCCCGGCAACAAGGCCAGGTCAGCCCGCAGTGCAGGCAGCACAAGGGCTGGGTTGGCTTGCATCACCAGCCCAGCCACTGACGCGCGGCTGTGATGGGGCGTCGCAACACGTAATAAAACAGTGTGGTCTGTTGACCATAAATGCGCGCCGTGCCGCGAAGACCAATTCTGGGGGGCATCTCTGCGTCAGACAAAATGGCCCTGACCTTGTAGGCCGGAAATTCTCCCGACATCGTTGGCTCATAGATCACATATTGCACCGTGGCAGACAAGCCGTTCAAGGGGTTGGTGTCCAGAAACAGGCGAACCTCGTTGCCGGGTTCCAGCACGATGGCGTCTTTGACGGGCACCATCACGGTCACCTCCACCTTGGCGGGGTCGGCAATGCTCAGGATGCGTTCACCCACCCGAACCGGCCGACCTTTCCAGGCCTGAGGATCGTCCACCACGGCAACCCCTGAGCGATCCGAATCCAGAGACGCTTTTTGGTGGCGAGATTGCGCCAGCTGGTATTCGCGGCTCTTGAGGTCCACCTGCGCTTGCAGCTGTGCCAGGTCAGCCTTGCGCGCGGGGTCCACAAAGGAAGCTTGCTGTGTACGTCGCAATTCGGCCTGCGCCACATCGAGCGCTCTGGCCGCGATGTCTTGCATGCCTTTGAGGTCGGTGGATTCCAGCTCGGCCAGCACAGTGCCTTTGGCCACCAGCTGATTGGGCAAAACACGGATGCCGGTGACCACGCCGTCGATCGGAGCGGCCACCACAAACGCATCGCGGGGGGTGATCTCGGCAGGGGCCAGCACGCTCAGTCTGACGGGCAACAGCGAGGCCCCCAACAGCAGCAGGCTTGTCCACAGCGCGATCTTGCGGGTGCGCGCCTGTTGCCAGTGCCAACGTTTGCGCACATTGAACCTTTGCAGGGCAAACGCATAAATGCAGGCCAGGTGTGTGAAAAGCGCCTGCTCCTGGGCCGTCCAGGCCAAGTCGCGGCTGAGCAGCAAAGCGCCTTGTCGATGGTTCTCCCGGGCGTGCAGTGGGATCCAAAGCAAGTGCGGCAGTGCAAAGTCGGGCCATTCCCGACGCAAGGCGGTTGAAAGATGTTCGCTGCCAAGCGCTGTGACTTCTCGTCCAGGGAGGGTGCTCGACAAGTGCTGTGCAAGCCGTTCAGCCCAGGCCACAAAGGGTGTAGTCCTGTCCACTTCGCTGAGGTTGGACAGCGCGTCCACACGCAAAGACTCGTCGGACTTGCCGCTGAACAACACGGCCTGAACAAACGGGGCCAGGCTGCGCGTTTCATTGGTAATGATGAAGCGGGTTTCGGCCAGACTCTCTGCAGCCAGCACAACCTGCTCAAGCCGCAAGAGGGCCGCAAACAGATCCAGTCCAGTGGTTGGTCCTTTGGGGTTCATGGTGTCCACTCAGCGGAATGTGGCCGTGCCAGTCATACCAGGCAACAACCTGGGGTCTCGTGCAATGCGTCCCCGCAGGTTGATGGTCTGACTGACCGCATCCACCTGACTGCCGATCGCCACGATCTCCGCCGTGTGGCGGGTGCCGGTTTCGTCAATTCGCACTTCGAAAGGCTGTCCTGGCTTGAGGGTGCGCACCCATTGTCCCGGCACCACCGCCATGACTTCCATGGCCTCGATCGAGACAATGGTCAAGACTTCTTGATGGAGCTTGGCCACCTCCAGCTCATGGGCCTTGCGCTGAATGACGCGACCGGCCCAGGGTGCCTTGATCTCGCAGCGCTCTGTATTGATCTGCGCCATGCGCATTTCAGCTTGGGCCCGTTGCACGGCCACCTCCGAGAGCTCTACTTCCAGCGCGCCGATCGAGCGGCTTCGTTCCAGCTCCTTGTCGTTGGTCAACTTCGATTTGGCTGCCCGCAGTTCGGCTTCTACTTTGTCGCGTTGTGCTTCAAAAATGCTGCAGTCAAAAGCCACCAGCGTGTCGCCTTTTTTAAAGTTGTCACCTTCACGCAAGCGCAACTGCGTGATGCGCGCGGCAATCTCTGCCGACAAAGTGGCCTGCATCAGCGATTGCACCACCACGCGGCTGTTTTTGCCGGGCGCAGGGGTTTGCGACAACACCGATCCGCAGGCCAAAGCCATCGTTGCCATGCACAGGGCGCGACCCCAGCGTGTTGGGGGCGCTTGAAGTGCCAGGCAGGAATGTACGATCATGGTTGCGTCCCATTCACGGTGAATTGAAGTCGTGCCACCGTCATGCCGCCGGCTTCGTCGGTGACCTGGATGGGCACAAACAGGCTGCTGAACTCGCCTTTGCGCAGGCTTTTGTAAGCGGCCCGCGCAGGATCAAAGCGCCAGCGCCCGTCGGGCTGCAAGCTGAAACCTTCTGGGGCTTTGTCTGCGAGCACGGAAAAATTCAATTTGGCGTCGTCGTCCACATCGCGGGCCTGGAGTTGGCCTTCGACAGGCGTAGCCGTGTTGTCGAGCTTGATCTCCGCAGGCGCATCCACCTCGGGCGGGTTGTTGACGCCCGTGACCTCGATGGTGAGTGACAAGGTTCCGCTGTCGCCGTGCGGGTCGGTGGCCTTGAAACGCATGCTGGCTTGGCGTTTGGCGCCCGACTTGGTGCTCTTCCAATAAGGATCCGCTGGGTCAAATTGCCATTGGCCATCGGGTTTGAAACTGAAACCCGGGGCCAGTTTTTGCCAGGTGCCCAGCGTGAATGTCAATGGGTCGCCATCGGGATCGACCGCATCGAGCTTGCCGGTCATCAACTTGGCGCCTTCCTGGGCCAACAAGGTCTTTTGTGCGCCCGATGTCGGCGCATCGTTGACCTTGTCGAGCTGAATGACAAAACGGTCGCTCACGCTGGCACCCGAGGGGTCGGTCGCGGCTACTTCGATGGTGTAGCTGCTTTGACCCGAGGGGGGGTTGCCGCTGAACGTCTGGGTTTTGGGGTCGAATTTCAGCCAGCGTGGCAGGGCCTCCCCATCAGCTTGTTGGGCGGTGAACTTCACGTCGCCACCAAAGCTGAAGGTGTCGGGGGCCAGGCGCAAGCTGTGCTCACCCGCACCGCGCCAGGGTTGGACCTGTGCGGCCAAGGGTTTGAGGACCACGCCCACCTCGCCCTTGTCCCAGGCAACGAGTTTGTCGCGCATGGCCGAAGACATCGAGGCAATGTCCACCTTGCTGGGCACCGAGGGCAGGGGGTCCAGGCCCGCGCTGACAAAAATCCGGCCGTAGCTGTTTTGCAGCTCGGCGTAAGCCACGTCGCGCCGAAGGTCGGCCAGCAGCTCGGTCATTTCTTCGCGGATCAGGTCCAGTTCGCCACTGCGTTCGGCCGTGCGCATTTGTTTGACCTGTTGGCGAATTTTTCGCACCACCTGCAGGTAATCGGCAGAGGTTTCGTACTGGTCCTTGGCATTTTCAAGGGCCACACGCGAGAGGTGCACTTGTCCCAGCACCGCGGCGGTCAGGGCCAGACGGCGTTCTTGCGCCAGCTTGCTCTGGGCATCGGTCAAATCGCTCACGGTCGGGGCCTTGAGCACGTTGAACAGGTTCAGGCCGAGGGTGGCGCCATAGCTGGTCCAGTTGTTGTAGAGCAGATAGTCGTTGGAGTCCTTGTAGGAGCCGGCATTCAAATTCAAGCCTGGCAACAGACCCAGCAAAGCCGCGCGACCTTCTGTTTCGGTGATCCGTTTTTGGTAACGCAGCTCCATCAGCTCAGGGCGCAAGGCCAAGGCTGTGCGCTCCAGAGTGCTCATGTCGGCCTTCAAGGTCGGCACTTTGTAATGCTCATCGAGCATCTCCACCAGCTCCAGCGGGGTCGACGGCGGCAGGCCCATCAGTGTGGTCAAGGTGGTGCGAGCGTCCAGCAAGTCCTTGTACAAAGCCTCCAGAGAGCGCCGCATGTCCAGCAAGTCGCGCTGGTAGGACAGGGCGTCCATCGGGTTTTTCAAACGCAGGCTCTCGACCCTGCGTGAGTCCACCAGGGCCTGTTGCACACGTTGACGCAGGTGTCCGGTTTGTTTGAGCAGTTTCTGTGCAGAAATGGCGCGCCAGTAAGCCGTGCGCACATCCTGGATCAGGTTGTGCACCGCTTTGCGCTCGCGTTCCTTGGCAATCAGCAAACGGTCAGCAGCCTGATGACCGCGCAGGTAAGACAAGCCAAAATCCAGCACGTTCCAGCTCATCATCACGCTGTTGGTTTCGCTGATCTTGCTGGCAGACACAGAGTAGGTGGGGGGATTGCTGCGGACAATCTGACCATTTTCAAACACGCCGCTGCTGGACGCTGCGAGTTTGTCCCGCTGGGTATACCCCGCATTGGCAGACAGCTGCGGCAACATGTCAAAGCGTGAGACGGCCAGCTGGTGCGAGGCCATGACCGACTCCATCATTTGCACACGACGTTCCCGGTTGTGCAGCAAGGCCCGCGCCATGGCTTCTTCCAGCGTGATGCGCTGTGCAGGCGCTTGTGTGGCTTCGGCCAGTGTTTTTTGGTCCGCTTGCCCATGGCTGAGGGCATCGCTCACGCCCAACGGGTTGGGAGAAATCGCGCAGCCAGCCAACCAAAGTGCGCTGGCCAAGGCCGTGAGTTTTCCAAGACGCAACGGGGCTGGGGCTCCGCGCTCAGTGGATGGGGTGGTCGTGGATGTGTTCATGTTCATGGTGTGTGAATCATTCGGTAAAAACAGACAGAAGTTGTTCGCCATAGCCGTCCCATTGGCGGTGATGAGAGGCCAGCTGGCTGCCAAACGCTGCGCGAGCGTGGATTGAAGAGGTTGCGCCAGAGCTGGACTCGGCGCGGTTGTCAGACGTGCGCAAATCGACCTTGATCTCCAGTGTACGGGTGCTGCCGTTGGCATCTTCCGCGATGAATTTCAGTTCGATCAATGACACGCCACTGCCAGGGATGGCTGTGACTTTGCCTGTGGCTGCATCGACCCGGATCCAGGAGGGCAGGGGATCACCATTGAGCAAGGTGGCGCGGTACTGCGCCACTTGGCCGCGGCGGAAGTCTGCAATCTCGATCTGCAAGCTGTTTTGCTGCTGTGACACTTCCACCAGCATGATGCCGGTGGGCGATTCATTGGCCTGTGGAACTTCCTGGCGCAGGCTGATTTGTCCATTCGCGTTGACCGACACGTTGACCCGCTCAACCGAGCGACTGGACTGTTCCTCGCTGCGCGCGTCCTGAGCTGAAGTCTCTGCGCTGCCCAGCTGAAGTTGACCATTGGCACCCACGCTCGCCTCGGTGCGTTCTTGCACTTGGGGCTGCGTCTGTGCCTGTGTGTCGGTCCTGGATTCGTTGTTGCTTACGCTGGCGGGGTCTGCCGGAATGGTGCCGTTCGTTGTGCCATCGCTCGGGCTGTTGGTGCCAGCGCCTGCCAGATCGGTGACTGCAGCCGGCAAACTGGCCAAGCTGCCAGCCAGGCCGTCCCTGTTCATGAGGGTGATGTCAGGCACCGTGGGTACAGGAATGGTGCTGTTGAAGCCCGCAATACCACCGCTCAGGACATCAAACCCGCCTGAGCCCGTGCCAGAGCCCTTGCCGCCCAAAGTGACTGCACCGCTCGTGTTGTCGCTCAACTCGATGGGGCGTGACGTGCTGCTGCCGGAGCCGCCGGCACTGTCATCGCGCGCGGGTGCATTGATGCGCACTGCCCAAGTCGTTTCCGCCCAGGCTCCTTGTGCATCGGTGGCGCGGATGACGATCACGTAGTCACCAGGTCGCGTGCCTGCGCCAGAGATCACCCCGCTTTGTGCATCGATTTGCAGTCCTGGCGGCAATTGGGCAGAGAAGCTGAATGCACCGGCATCCAGGTCAATGTCTGTGAACAGCTGGGCTGTGGCGACTTCGACTTGCTCGCCTTGCAAATACGCCTCATCGGCCAGTGCGCCCACCACGGTGGGCACATCGTTGCTGCCCTCGACGGTGACCGTGATGGTTTCGCGCACCTGCGCACCACGATCGTCCGTGACCCGAACGGTGTACCGTTCCTGAACGCTTTGACCTTCGTGCAGATTTTGGGTGGTGACGAGCGTGTTGTCGAGCGTGTAAGTCCATTCGCCGGTGTTGCGATCAAGGGCGATGCGTCCATAACGGCTGCTGACGGTGCCTTCCAGCTCGTAGACCCGCGTGGCCTGAGCGTCCACATCGCTGGCGATGATCTGACGGGTCACGGCAGGTGTACCAGCCATCACCATCCCGTTGTCATCGTGGCCCGACTCTTTGACCGTGCCGATGGCCTGCGCCGAAGCCGAGTTGATCAACGGCACATCGTTGGTGCCATTGACCGTGATGGTCAGGGTTTGATCGATATAGGCACCCAAGTCATCGGTGGCGCGGGCCACATAGGTTTGGGTGACGACTTCGCCTTCTTTGAGCGCCTGGGTAGCGGCCAGGGTGTTGTCCAGCACGTAGCGCCAGACACCGGTGCTCGCATCCAAAGCGATGGTGCCGTAGGTGGTGCTGGGTGAGCCTTGCAGGCTCCAGCTGCGGGTGGCTGCGGCGTCGACATCGCTGACCGAGAGGGTGCCGGTGGCCGAGGCTGTGCCGGCGGTGGCCGATCCGTCATCGCTGTGGCCGGCCTCGGTCACGGAGCCTGCGGTGGCGGCCGTGGCGTTGCTCACCACCGGCACATCGTTGGTGCCATTGACCGTGATGGTCAGGGTTTGACTGACGGTGGCAGCAGAGCCGTCGGTGACCTGCAGGGCAAAGGTTTCGTTGGCTGCACCGGTCAGTGCATTGATGGCCGCATCGTTGGGCACATACAGGTAGGCACCGGTCTGGCTGTGCAGGAACAGGGTGCCGTAGTTACCCGCTTGGCGCAGGTTGTAGCCTGAGCGGCTGCTGTCGGCCTGACCATTGGCGATGCTGTAGGTGATACTGTCGCCGGCGTCCCGATCCGCCGATGTGAGCGATCCTGTGGCGCTGTTGAAGCGGTCGGTCACGGAAGAATCGCTGTAGCTCAAGGCCGTGACGCTGGCACTGAGTGTGGGCGTGTCGTTGGTGGCGGTGATGTTCACGCTGAGCGTTTGCACGGCACTGGCTGTGCCATCACTCACGCGCACGCTGAAGGCCTCACTGGCATTGGACTTCAGGGCTTCGATGGCGGCATCGTTGGGCACATACACATAGGCTCCCGAGCCGCTGTTGAGGAACAGCGTGCCGAAGCGGCCGGCTTGGCGCAAATCAAACCCTGTGCGGCTGTTGTCGGCCACTTGAGCGGCCAGGCTGTATACCAGCGTGGCGTTGTGGTCCAGATCGCTGGCTGTGAGTTGGCCTGCGGCCTCGTTCAGGTTGTCGTTGATCGCCGTGTCGGTCAGTGTGATGGCGGTGGGGGCGATCAGCGCCGGGCCGTCGTTGGTGCCGGTGATGGTGATCACCACCGTGCTGGTGTCCAGCAAGGCAGGCGAGCCCGTGTCGGTGGCGGAAATGTTGTAGGTCAACACCAAGGTTTCGCCGTCAGCCAGGTAGTCAAAATTTTGGCCGCCGCTGTTGAAACTCCAGCTGACCGGGGCGGTGATGCTGCTGCCATCGCTGAGCACGGTGGTCGGGCTGAGGGTGAACATGGCCAGCAAGTCTGCATTGCTGGGGTGTGTGGCCGTGGAGGTGCCACTCACATTGAGCACACGTGTCAGGTTGACTTGGTCACTCAGGTCGTTGTCGGTCACGGTGATGCCGCCGCTGGCCGTGAGCGTGGCGTTGGACTCGGTCAACGCCGCGCGGTCAGCGCCTTCGCTGATCACGGGCTGATCGCTGGCACCGACCAGCCAGGCGGTGAAGCCCGTGGTCTGTGTGGTGGTCCCGTCGTCAACCACGAAGGTGAACTCGTCGCGTGAGTTGACGCTCAGGGCATTGATGGCCGTGTCGTTGGGCACGTAGGCGTAGGCCCTTGTGGTGCTGTTGAGGTACAGCGTTCCATAGGTGCCCACCAATTTTTGGTCGTAAGCGACGCTGTTGACGGTGTTGTTCTCGACCAAGCCACCTTGGATGGCGTAGCTGAGCACAGCGCCGCTGTCTCTGTCTGTGCCATTCAGGCTGCCGATCACGGCACTGAAGGTATCGCTGGCACCCGTGTCCACATAGGTGGTGCTGGTCAAGCTGGCGGTCAGTTCTGGCGTGTCGTTGGCGGCGGTCAGGTTCACGGCCAAAATTTGGCTGGCTGTGGCGCTGCTGCCATCGGTCACCGTCAGCGTGAAGTTTTCGCTGGCGTTGGCGTTCAGCGCGTTGATCGCACCATCGTTGGGCACGTATTCGTAAGCGCCGGTGCCGCTGTGGATGTACAAGGTGCCATAGGTGCCCACTTGGCTGTGGTCATAACCACTGCGGCTGGTGTCGCCGCTGCCGCCCGTGAGGGCATACACAGCGCTGTCGGGCGCGTCCCGGTCGGCCACGGTCAGCACGCCTGTGGTGGCGGCAAAGCGGTCCTGGCCTGCGGTATCGCTCAGGCTGATCGTGGTCACGCTGGCACTCAGGGATGGGGTGTCGTTGGTGGCGGTGATGTTCACCGTCAACACACCCGCATCGCTGGCCGAGCCATCGCTGGCCACCAGGCTGAAGAGCTCGCTGGTGTTGGCTTTGAGCGCCTCGATCGCGCTGTCGTTGGCCACAAAGCGGTAAGCACCGCTGCTCGTGTTCAGGTACAGCGTGCCGTATTGGCCCACACGCTTGGCGTCGTAGGTGACCGCATCGATCACATGGGCTTCAGTGGTCTGGCCATTGACGGAATAGCTCACCCCATCGCCATCGCGGTCGCTGCTGCTCAGGGTGCCCGTCAGATCGGCAAAGCTGTCGTTGGCAGGGGTGTCGGTGCGCACCATGGCTGTTACCGCACCCAACACAGGAGTGTCGTTGCCGGCAGAAACAGCCACGCTGAGGGTCTGTGTGGCGCTGGCTGTGCCATCGCTCACGCGCACGCTGAAGGCGTCGCTGTCATCGGCCTTCAATGCTTCGATCACCGATTCGTTCGGCACATACAAATAAGCGCCTGTGCTGCTGTTCAGGTACATCGTGCCCAGGCGACCTGCTTGGCTGCGGTCATAGCCGCTGCGGCTGCTGTCGGTCACTTGAGCGGCCAGGCTGTAAACCAGCGTGGCGTTGTGGTCCAGATCGCTGGCGCTCAGTTGACCGCTGGCTGCCAACAGGTTGTCGTCGTTGGCCGTGTCGCTCAGGGCGATGGTGCTCGGCAGGGCCAGCACCGGACCGTCGTTGGTGCCCGTGATGGTCACGGTCACGGTGGTCGATCCCGTCAGGGCAGGGCTGCCCGTGTCGGTGGCGGTGATGGTGTAAGTCAGCACCAGGGTCTCGCCAGCGGCCAGGTTGTTGAAGTGCTCGCTGCCGCTGTTGAAGCCCCAGCTTACGCCGCCGGTGGTGGTGCTGGCATCGGCCAGCAAAGTGCCGGGGTTGATGCTGAGCATATCGAGCAAAGCGGCTGTGCCGGGCAGTGTGGCGGTGGTGCTGCCGCCCACCGTCACGGCCTTGCTCAAGCTGACCGAGTCGCTCAGATCGCTGTCGGTCAGGCTCAGGCTGCCGCTGGCGGTGAGCGTGGCGTTGGCCTCGGTCAAAGTGACCGTGTCGTTGCCGTCGCTGAAGACAGGCGGGTCACCCGCGCCCACCACCCAGGCGGTGAAGCCGGTGGTTTGGCTGCTGCTGCCATCGCTGACTTCAAACACGAAGTCGTCTTGCGAGCGGCTGCCTTCGGGCTGGCCTTCGATGGCCGAGTCGTTGGGCACATAGGTGTAGGCACCGGTGCTGCTGTTGAGGTACAGCGTGCCAAAGCGTCCGCTCTTGCTCACGTCGTAGCCTGTGCGCGAAGTGTCGGCCTGGCTGCCTTGCAGGGCGTAGCTCAGGCTGGAGCCTGTATCGCGGTCGCTGCCACTCAGCTGGCCGCTCATGGGCACAAAGTTGTCATCGCCTGCGTTGTCTGTGAAGCTGGCACTGGGCACATTGGCCGTCAAGACAGGGGTGTCGTTGGCCGCCGTCACACCGATCGCCAACACGCGGCTGGCGGTGCTGCTGCTGCCGTCTGTCACCGTCAGGGTGAAGCTTTCGCTGGCATTGGCCGTCAGAGCGTTGATGGCGGCATCGTTGGGCACGTATTCGTAGGCGCCGGTGCTGCTGTGCAGGTACAAGGTGCCGTAAGTGCCGACCAGTTGGCGGTCATAGCCGCTGCGGCTGCTGCTGGTGCTGCCGTTCACGCTGTAGGTCGCACTGTCCGTGGCGTCAGCATCGCTGCTGCTCAGGCTGCCCGTGACGCTGGCCAGGCTGTCTTGGTCGGCCGTGTCGGTCAAGTTGATCGCATTGACCACAGCCAGCACGGGCGCATCGTTGCTGCCCGTGAGGGTGAACGCCACCGGTGCGGTGACTTGCTGGCCTTGTGCATCGGTGACGACCACGTCGTAGCTGAAGGTGATCGACTCACCCGCACCCAAAAAGTCAAAGTCGGCCGCGGCGTGGCTGTAACTCCAATTGATAGGGGTCGTGACCGCCACATTGTTGGCAGACACCGAGAAACCATTGGCCAACGATTGGGCCAGGGCCGCGGGCAAGTTACCGCCGCTCCAGACCGGTGTTTGTGCCGAAAGGTAAGACACATCGATCAAGTCGCTGCGGTCCAGATCTGCAAAAGCCACGCTGCCCGTGGCTGACAGACTTTGGGCTGCGGCGTTGCCGGCTTCCACAAAGTCGGCAGGTGTGGCGATGCTCAATGTGGGCTTGTCGTTGTTGCCGGTGACGGTGATCACCACCGTCTGCTCATGCACGCCCGTGACGCTGTCGCTGGCCCGGACGGTATAGGTCAACACCAGGGTCTCGCCTTGTGCCAGGTGGTTGAAGGATTCGTTGCCGGAATCGAAATCCCAGTGGATGGTGCCGCTGGTGGCGGTGTTGCCGATCACCGCCGTGTTGCCCACATCGAGCATGGACAGCAGGGCCGCGTTGTTGGACTGCAAGCCTGTGGTGATGCCGGTGGCGACCACCGAAACCACCGATGGGCTCACCGTGTCTGCGCGGTCCACATCGCCGACGGTCAGGGTGCCTTGCGCGCTCAAACTGTCGTTGGTCTCGCTCAGTGCAGCGCTGTCGCTGTCCTGGCTGAGCAAGGTGATGATGGGTGCATCGTTGCTGCCGGTGATGGTGAGGGTCACCGTTTCGCTGTTGGCCAATGCTGTGCCGTTGTCGTCGGTGGCCGTCACGGTGTAGGTCAGCACCAGCGTCTGACCTTCGGCCAGGTAGTCGAAAGCCTGGCTGGCCGAATCAAAGGCCCAGTTCAACGTGGCGCTGTTTTGCGTGCTGTCCAAAACGGTCGTGGGGCTCACGCTGAACATGGCCAGCAAGCTGGCATCGTTGGGCGCAGCTGGATCGGTGCGGTCGCTGCTGCCCGAGACCAGCAGGGTGCGCGCGGCGGTCACCACATCGCTGGTGTCCACATCGCTCACTGTCAGGTTGCCTGCAGTCGACAGACCGGTGTTGCCTTCTGTCAAATTCTCCGCATCGGGCCCATTGCTGATGACCGGTGCATCGTTGCTGCCGGTGATGGTGATCGTGATGGTCTCGGTGTCACTCAGGGGCGTGCCATCGTCGTCGGTGGCGGTCACGGTGTACGTCAGCACCAGGCTTTCCCCTGCCGCCAGGTAGTTGAACGCCTCGTTGCCCGAGTCGAACTGCCAGTACAGCGGGGCTGTGGTGCCTGTGCTGTCGATCAAGGCCAGCGGGCCGTCGGTCCAGGTGCTGTTGTTGGCCGACAGCTTGAGCATGGCCAGCAGTTGTGCGCTGCTGGGGGCTGCCGGGTCGCTGGTGTTGCCGGTGGCAACCAGGGTGCGGCTCACGGTCACGCTGTTGGCGGTGTCCAGATCGGCCACCGTCAGGCTGCCGCTGCTGGTCAAGCCTGAATCGGCTTCGGCCAGCGTGGCGCTGTCAGGGCCTGCGGTGATGAGCGGTGCGTCGTTGGTGCCGGTGACGGTGATCGTGATGGTCTGATCGTCGCTGGCGGTGGAGGGCGATGGCGCATCGTCGGTCACGCGGATGGTGTAGCTGAACACCAGGGTTTCGCCAGCAGCCAGATCGTTGAAGTACTCGTTGCCGGGGTTGAACGTCCAGGTCAGTGGTCCGGCGGCAAGCGTACGGCTGGTGCCGCTGAGCACGGTGGTGGGGCTGAGCGTCAGCCAGCCCAAACCATTGAGGTTGGTCAAAGTGACTGGCAAGTCGTTGTTGCGCTTGACTGTGCCGCTGAGCACTTGCGCCGTCACGGCATCGGTCAAGTTGGTGTCGGTCACCGTCAAGGTGTCGCTGATGCTCAATGCCGCATCGGTTTCGGTCAAAGGCTGGGCATCGCTGTCGTTGGCACCGATGCTGATGACCGGTGCATTGTTTTTGCCGCTGATGGTGATGGTGACATCTTCGCTGTCAGTGCCACCCCGCCCGTCGTTGACCGTGATGGTGAACACCGCGGTCACGGACTGCCCTGAGCCCAGGAAGTCCACATCGGATTGGGCGATGTTGTAGTTCCAGTCAATCGTGCCGTTGTATGCGTTGGTGCCAGCAGCTGCCAGCGTGAAGGCGTTGGTGATGGCCGTTTGTTGACTGGCGCTGAGGGTCAGTGATCCGGCAGAACCACCACGCAGTGCGCCCGTGATGTTGGTGGCGGTCACGGTGGCAACAGGGCGGTCAGCCACATCCAGATCGGTGAAAGTGATCGATCCGGTGTCAAACAACTGCGCCGGGAAGCCCGAGGCCACATTGCCTGACACATCCACAGCCGTGACCGCTGGCGCGTCGTTGGTGCCGGTGATGGTGACGCGCACGGTTTGCGTGTCCATGCCGTTGGAGCCGTCGATCACGCGAATGGTGTAGTCCAAGACCAGGGTCTCGTTCAGGGCCAAGCTGTTGAAAGCCTCATTGACACCTGAGTTGAACGACCAGCTCAGACCATGCACCGCCGTGGTGTCGGTGCTGTTCGTGAGCAGACTGGTCGGGCTGAGTGTCAGCATGGCCAACAAATCCGCATTGCCCGGGATGGCAGCGCTCACGGCTGTGCTGCTTGAATGCACCGCCACGGCCGTTACGCTGGCCGTCAAGGCGTCGGTGGCTTCCAGATCGCTCACAGTCAAGGTACCGCTGGCAGCACGCGAAACAGCATCGGATTCGGTGAAGCTGGCCGCATCGGTATCTGCTGTGCCGCTTGTGTCGATGCTGATGACAGGCGCGTCGTTGGTGCCGATGACCGTGACAGTGACCGGTGCCGTGGTGGTGCTTGTGCCGTCGTTGACGCTGATGGTGTAAGTCAGCTTCAGCGTGTCACCGTTGCGCAAATAGTTGAATGTTTCGTTGCCCGAATTGAAGGTCCAGACCACGCCCTCGGTGGTGCTGGTCAAGGTGCTCGTGGTCAGGGTCAGCCAGCCAAATTCAACGCCACCGACCGTGGTGTCCATGTCGGTGACTGTGCCGCTGTTGAGCTGTACCGTGCCGCTGGATTTGCTGATGGTCAGGGTCTGACCGGCATCCACTTCGCCGGCCACCAGGCGGCCCGTGGTGCTCAATGCGCTGTCGGTCTCATACACCGTGCCTGCAGGCAGCACGCTGCGGCTGGTCACAGCCACCAGTGTGGGCGTGTCATTCACGCCGTTGACGTTGACCGTCAGCGTCTGGCTGGTTTGCAGGCCCGTGCTGTCGGTCACCGTGAGCGTGAAGTTTTCGCTGACGCTGGTGGTGGCCGCTTCCATGGCTGCATCGCTGGGCTTGAAAAGGTACGCGCCCGAACTGCTGTGGATGTACAGCGTGCCGTAAGTGCCGACCTTGCTGTGGGTGTAACCCGCCACAGTGCTGCCCAGGCTCTGCCCGAAGATGGCGAAGGTTTTTGTTTCGCTCGCATCGGCATCGGTGCTGGACAAGGTGCCACTGGCGCTGCCGGTGGAGGAGACCATCGTGGTGAAATTGTCGTTCGCAGCGGTGTCCTGATACGTCAACGCCGTGATGCTGCCCAGGGTGGGGGCGTCGTCACTGCCGTTGATGGTGAAGGTGGCATTGGCGTCCGCCGTGGCACTGCCGTCTGTGACGCGCACCGCAAAAGTGTCCGTCACGGTTTGACCGGTCTTCAGGCCTTGGGTGTCGGTGTCGCTGTTGTCGAGCGCATAGCTGACCACGCCTGTAGACACTGTCAGTGTCGCTGTGCCATAGGTGCCGGTTTGGGTGAATGTGGCGTTGCTGTCGGCTGTTGTCCAGCCGTTGGCGATGAGCCAAGTCACATCAAAGTTGGCGGTGCCATCCCGGTCGGCCTGGCTCAGCGTGATGCTGCTGCTGGCCACACCGGTCGTGCCGTTGGCCACGCCGCCAGCTTCCACCAGGGTGGCTGTGGGTGTGCCCGCAGACACGGTGGGCGTGTCGTTGGCGGCCACCAGGGTGAGCGACAAAGACTGTGTGCTCACCGTGGTCGTGCCATCGTTCACCGTGAACGTGAAGGATGCAGAGGCATCTGCAGTCAACCCTTCAATCGCCGAGTCATTGGGCACAAACATGTAGCTGCCGTTGACGCTGTTGAGGAACAGCGTGCCATAGGGGCCAGTCTTGCTGACGTTGTAGCCTGCACGGCTGGTGTCTGCGCTGCCGCCGTCGATGCCAAATGTGGCACCGTCCTTGGTGTCGGCATCGGTGCTGCTGAGCTGACCACTCACCGTGTTGAACGTGTCGTCTGCAGCTGTGTCGGTGTAAGTCGCAGTGGTGCGGCTGGCGCTCAGGGTGGGCGCGTCGTTGGCACCGGTGATGGTGATCGTGACCGTTTCGCTGTCGGACAGCGGAGTGCCGTTGTCATCGGTGGCGGTGACGGTGTAGGTCAGGACCAGGGTTTCGCCTGCGGCGAGATAGTCGAAGGCCTCTGCGCCCGCGTTGAAATTCCAGGTCAGCAGTGCGCTGCTGGTATTGGCATCAAGCACAGTGGTCGGCGTGACCGAGAACATGCTCAGAAGTTCGCTGTCTGTCGGTGCTTCTGGGTCAGTGCGGCTGCTGGTGCCGGTGTTGCTGTTGGTCAGCACCACCGCCGCCGTGACCACATCGCTGGTGTCGACATCGGAAACGGTCAAGGTGTCACTGGCTACCAAGGGGGTGGCGCCGTTTTCTGTCAGACCCGCTGAATTGGCATCTCCAGCCGCCAGCGAGATCACGGGCGCATCGTTGGTGCCAGTGATAGAGATCGTTACAGTTTCGGTGTCTGACAATGGCGTTGTTGCGCTGTCAGCAGCGGTCAGTGTGTAAGTCAGCACCAGCGACTCACCGGCAGCCAGGTAGTTGAATGCCTCGCTGTCAGAGTTGAATTTCCAATACAGTGCCCGCTCTTGTGTTCCGCTGGTCGGCGTGGCCGTTGTGTCGTAGGTGCTGTTGTCTCTGGATAAGGTCAGCATCGCCAACAAGGCTGAATCCGTGGTCGAGAACGCACCCAGCGTGCCGCTTGTGAGCACGCTGCGGCTGACGGTGATGGTGTCGGTGGTGTCGATGTCAGCGACTTTCAGGCTGCCCGTGGCATTGAGGCCGCTGTTGGATTCGGCCAATGTTTGGGCTGCAGCACCGCCCAAAATTTGGGGTGTGCTGTTGGCACCGACAGCATTGACCTTGAAAGTGGCGGTGCTGCTGGCGGATGAGCTATCGGTCGCTTGAATGACGAAGTCATCCGACAACGATTGTCCTGCGCTCAAACCATCAATCGCTGTACCGTTAGGCACAAACTGGTAAGCGCCGGTGCTGCTGTTGATGAAAAGCTTGCCGTAGGTGCCAACGCTGCTGAAGTCGAAACCTGCAACCGATGTATCGGCGGACTGGCCACTGATGCTGAAAGTCACTGTGGCTGCAGTCGTGTCCCGGTCACTGCTGCCAAAGGTGCCCGTCGCGTTGCTGTAGGTGCCAGTGCCGTTGTCCACATAGGTCACGCTGCTCTTGTCCAGCACCACCACCGGTGCGTCGTTGGCTGCGGTCAGGTTGACTGTCAGTGTCTGAGTGGCGGTGGAGCCGCTGCCATCGCTGGCTGTGACGCTGAATGTGTCCGTAGCGTTGCCGGTCAGTGCATTGATCGCGGCGTTGTTGGGTGTGTAGGTGTAGGCTCCGCTGCTCGCGTTGACCGTCAAGGTGCCATAAGTACCCACCTTGGTGACGATGCCGCCACTGAGGGTGCCGCCATCCAGGCCATAAGTGATGGTGCTCGACGAGTCCGGGTCCGATGCACTCAGGCTGGCGTTGGTGGCGCTGAAGGCGTCGTTGGCCAAGGTGTCGGTGTAGCCGATGGCGGTTGGTGCCGTCAGGCTCACCGCATCGTTGACCTCGATCAGTTTGATGCTTTGGGTGAAAGCGCTGGTGGCTGGTGAGCCGGCATTGTCTTTTGCGGTCACGGTCAGCGTGCGGGTCTGGGTGGCGTTGGCTGCCCTCAAGTCGCTGCTGTTGTGGTAAGTGACCAGCTGGGCGATTTTTTCCATCACCGTGTGGTCGGCAGGGAAGGCGGCATTCGCGGTCACGACCAGGTCGTTACCTGAGGTGCCACCTGCAACTGTGGCAATCAAGGTGGCTGCACTGCCATTGCCCAGGTAAACATCGCTGCCGACGACGCTGACAGTGCCATTGGCTGTACTGGGGGTGAGCACGGTGCTCAATGCCAGTGTTTCAAACGTGGTGGGTGCCGTGATCGCGAAAGTCAACGTGCCGCTGTTAGCGAAACTATTGTCAGTCAAGTCCACATTGCCGCCAGTGGTGTTGCTGAAGTTGGCGTAACCCACCGGGCTGAATGCAGCTTCTTGCTCGGTGTAGTTGTTTTTGACGGCAATGGACGTGGTAACGCTGGCGCTGTCCCGGTTGGTGGGCGAGGTGGCTGATCCGTCGTTGACCTTCCAGCTGAGGGTGCGCGCGTCACCGGGTTCAGTGCTCGTGGTGCTGAAGGTCACGGCGCGCAGTGCGTTTTGCCACTGGGCCAGCGTGGCGGTGGCACTTGCAGAGCTCAGGGTCAGCACGCCAGTGGCGCTGTCGTAGCTGGCCGTGATGTTGCCCATCACCGCAGCGCCCGAGTTCACGAAGCCAAGCACATCGCTGCCGCTGATGTAGCCACTGCCGATGCTGACCACGGCCGAGGCGAGGGTGGTGTTGTCCTGGTCGCCCACGTTGATGCCGGGGGCTGCGGCCACGGCAGAGCCGCCTTCTTCGTAGTTGACCGAATGGTCGGCGGCGCGGATGACGACCGGTGCGTCGTTGACGTTGGTCACGTTCAGTGTCACGTCGGCTTCGGTGACTTTGTTGGCCGCGTCTTTGACCTGAACGGTGTAGGTGAAGCTGTTGGGCGTGGTTTCGTAGTCGTTGACCGCCGCGCTGATGCCCGCCACCGTCAGGCGGATCTTGCCGCTGCTGTCGATGGTGTAGAAGCCGTCTTCGCTGATGGTGTTGTACGTGCCGTTGGCATGTTTGAAGGCAAAGCCAGTCACGGCAATGTCATCAGAAGCCGTGACGGTGGCTACCACATCGCTCAGGCTCTGACCTTCAGCGTAGCTGTGGCTTTGGGTGGCAATGGTTGGGTTGGCTTCGTCGCGGTTCAGCACATTGAGTGTGATGGTTTGGCTTTGGACGTTGCCAGCCGCATCTGCGGCCTGGACGGTCAGGGCAAAGGTGTTGCTGCCCGTTTCGTAGTCGTTGCTGTCCACGCCAGCCGCCGCACCTGCCGATGTGATGGTGATGCGCCCTTGGTTGTCGATAGCGAAATAGCCGCTGTCGTTGCCAGCCGTGATCGAGAAGGCCGCTACACCCGAGGTGTCGCTGGTGTGGGCGCTGTCGGTGGCGCTCAGGCTCGCGATCACCGCGTTGGCGGACTGACCTTCGAGGTAGTCAAAGCTCTGTGCACTGAAGATCGGATTGACCGTGTCCACCAAAATGGCCAGCTCGGCGGTGGCACCCGTGCGCACCAGCTTGGCGATCAGGGTTTGCGCACCGTTGTTCAGAGTCGAGGTGGTCATGGCCACGGTTCTGGCCGTGATGTCGGTCTGCGTCAGTGTGAGGGTAGCCAACTCGGTGCCATCGGCAGCCAAGAGTTTCATGACATCGCCGACCACCGCATCGCTGGGCACGCCCACATCAAAGGTCGGCGTGTTGTCGCTGGTGACGTTGTCGGTTCTGGACGGTCCTGTGTCCGAGTCTGTCACCAGGTCAATGCTGGGCCGTACACTGTGCAGCTTGATTTCGGTGGTGGCGGTCAGGGTGGTCAAGCCCTGGTTGTCGGTGGCAGTGGTGTCCACAAAAACGGTGCGGTTGGTGTTGACCGTGCTGCTGAAGGTGACGGTGCGCAGTGCCGCTTGCATGTCGGCTGTGGTGCCGGTATTGGTCAGTGTCAGGGTCTGGTTGGTCGCATTCCAAACGCCCGTGACGGGATCGTTCGATATCAACGGAAAGTTCAGACGGTCGCCTGCCTGGCCGCCGCTGATCTGGAGCGTCATGCTCTGGACGCTGCCATCCAGGTCTTGCAGCTGCACCTGGGGGAACAGCGTGGTGGCCACGTCGGTGCCCCAGTCGTATTCGGCCCGTGTCGTCAGCTCGCTGATCGTGGGCATGTCGTTGGCGGCCGTCACGCTGATGGTGGCTGTGGCCACATGGCTGTCCAACTCACCGTCGCTGACCGCCATGCTGAAGACGCGCGCTGTGGTGTTGGGGCTGTCGCTCAGGTGGGTGAAGGCCAGGCTGTCGAGCAGGGCTTCATAGGCGGCCACGCTGGCCTCGCCAGAAGCCAGTTTGAACAGCACACGCGCTGTGCTGCCCGTGCTGGTCACGGTGTAGCTGAAGGTCGCGCCGTTGACCGTGGTGTTGCCGTTGCCGCTGACCGTGAGGTCGATCACCTGGTTGCCCGCTTTGAGTCGGTCACCAGAGTAGACGTTGCCCGACACGCTCAGGCCAGCCAGGGTGGTGTCGTCCACATCAGCCAGGCTGACGCTGCCCGCTGCGGCCAGGGCCACGCTGCGGCTGTCCAGCTCGGGGCCGTTGGCCTCGGTCCAGCTGCCGCTGGTGTTCACGCCCGCTGCCGTACCGTTCAGGTCCAGCGTTGGTGCGTCATTCACGGCGGCAAGGTTGACAATGAGGGTCGGCTCGATCAGCGACAAGCCTGCGCTGTCGTAACCCAAGGTGCTGGCGGTGCCCACAAACTTGAAGCTCAGGCTGCTCACACCGTCGCCGTTGTCGTTGGCGGCCGGGGTGTACTTCAGGGTGTCGAACTGTGCAGCGGTGAGGCTGGTGTTCAACACCACGGCCGTGCCGTTGCCATAAGTCCAGCTGCCCTGGCTGTTGCCGAAGTGGGTGATCTTGACCGAGTCGGTGGACGAGATACCGTAGTCGCTGGCGGTGAAGGTCAGCGTTGTGTCTTCAAAGCCGCTGACCGGGTAGACCGGGGGGCCGACCAGGGTGACGGTTTGGGTGGCTGAATTGCCCAAGGCACCCGCGCCATCGCCATCGTTCAAAACCAATTGCAGTGTGCGGATGGGCGACACCGCATCGCTGCCCACATAGGTGTAGCGCAAGGCGTGGATCAGCTCGTCCACGTTGTCTTTGTTGGCTGCGCTGTTGAGGGTGATCACCATGCTGCCATTGGCATTGCTGGTGATGGAGCCAATGTTCAAGGTATAGCCTGCAGCCAGGCTGAGGGCGTTTTCGGAGGCAACGCCGCCCGTGACGGTGACGGTCAGTGTTCCGCCATCGAAGTTGATGGAATCGCTGTCGCTCACGGTGACCGTGCTGAACGGATCGATCAGCGTGGGCACGTTGTTGGTGCTCCAGTAAGCCACATCGCCATCGAGGTTCTGGATCACCGGCACGGCGTTCACGTCGGTCACGTTGATGGTGCAGGTGTAGCTGGCGGCGCTGTCGCTCTTGCCGTCGCTGACCTTGAAGCCGAAGCTGGCGTAGCTGCTGCCGCTTTCGCCGTTGACGGGCACGAACTTGAATTTGCCCGCGGTGATGTCTTCGTCGCTGATGCGTTGGCCCACCGTCACGTTGGTCCAGGTGCTGCCGTTGGCGCTGTACTGCAGCGTGCCTTTGGCGGGCAGGCTGGTGATGACCACGCCCTGCAGGCCTGCTGTCTGGTCTGTGCTGTCGGCATCGGCGAACGTGAAATTGGCTGTCGTGAAAACATGAGGCGCGTTTTCATTGACCGTCACGCTGCCATCCGCGCCCGTCGGAATCTTGTTGTTCAACACCGTGGGTGTGAACTGCCACGGGTCGCTGGTGATGCCACGTACGCCGCCAATGTCGCCGTTGATGCTGTTGGTCTGCGTGGCGGTCATCAAGACCATGCCCACCTGCGAGGTGATGGTGTAACCCGTCAACCCGCCCTTGGTGTTGGCAAAGTTGACAAATGCGTTGGCATCGAACTTGAAGCTGATGAAGCCGTCGGTCTTGCCGTTGGCATCCAGGTCAGCAGTGGTGGCTTTGAAGTCCACCACCTGCCCTGCTGCCAGCACTGAGGTCCTCACATCGAAGGATGTGGTGCTGGGCGAAATGTTCAGTCCACCGCCGGTCTCGTAAAAACGCACTTCCGGTGATCCGCCACTGGACGGCACGAACACGCCGACGAAGAAGTCGAGCGTGCTGCTGGCAGGGTTGCCGGCAATGCCCAGCAGGTAGAAAGACCCTTTGGCACCATTGGATTCCATGCGCAGACGGAATGCGACTTCGTTGGTGCCCGGGTTGTATTGGGTGTAGAGCAGGGGGTTGGCGGCATTTCCCACCAGATCGACCCCGTCGGATCGAGCCTGGGTGTCGTCGTAGTAGTCGTATTGATCGCCTGTCAGGATGGGGAGCCAGTCGGCATCGCTGTTGATGTTGATGGGCGTGTTGTCGGCGATCGTCAGCGTGTTGGACGCAGACGCATTGCCATTGCCGGCCACATCGGTGACGGCACTGCTCTTGAGCTGGATGGTGATGTCGGCCAGCGTGGTGGGCGTGACCAGCACGCGGTAACGGTTGCCCTCGATCACAGGCGGATTGGCCGGGTCGTAATTGAGCGGTTGGGTGTTCGGATCAACGGTGGGATCGGTCGAGATGCGCTGCAAATTCGACAGCGTGGCGTTGGTGACGGTGAAGTCGTCCAGCGTCAGGCCGTTCACGGCCTCATCAAGATCGATCGTGACGTAAAACGCCGAACCCGCTGTGCCGTTGTGCCAGGTGGCCGTGGTCGCCAAAGTAGCGCTGTCAACGGTGGGACCTGTGTTGTCCAGCGTATAGGTCTCGCTGTTGACCGTGGCGACCAGAGATGCGGTGGAGATATTGGCATCTCGGTCTGCGTTGGTGATGGTCGGTGTATTGGCCAGTTGCAGGCCCAATGAGCCATTGGCATTGGCAATGCCAGCGCCTGACACGGTCACGGTGTATGTGGAGCCGTTGACGGCAGAAATGCCCGTGATCTGGCCCTGTGCCGCCAGATCGCCGGTCAGCGCAAAGTCGTTCATGTCCACGCCACGCACGGTCTCGCTGAAGACGAGCTTGAAGGTCACCGTGTCGTCGTTGGTGACGTACTTGTAGGTCACGGGTGTACCTGCCACTTCGACCTGAGCAGTCGCGCTGGAGCGCAACACCGACAACAGTGTCGGGCTTGGCGGTTTGGGGGTGACCTGGATAACGAACGTGGCACCGGTCACGGCCAATGCGCCATCTTCACCGCCGTCTGCCAGCTTGAAAACGAAACTGTCGTCTGGTGGATTGTTGCCTTGTTGCGTGACCGTGTCGGTGTTGCGGTATTTGAGCTTGCCGTTGTCAATATCGGCCTGCGTGAACGTGGCGTTCATGCTCAGCGCGGTCTCGGCGCCATTGATGGTGCCGTCTCCGTCGGTGTCCAGCCACAGCTGGCCGTAGCGCGGCAGCGTGGTCACGGTGTAGGTCAGGCCCGTGCCATCGTCATCGGCGTCCAGCTCTTTGAGGTGGTCTTTGGTGATGGTGGCGGTTTGGCCATGGCCGACGCTGAACAGCTCGGCCTTTTGCTCGACGGCCAGGTTCAGGTCGCCGCGTCCGTCCATGGTGTAGATGCCGTCTGGCGTCATCACCGAGGGGGCCATGTTCATGCCGCCGCTGTAGGTGATGGTGAAGTCGGCATAACCGGAAGCACCTTGGCCGTCGTCGGCAAACAAGCGCACGGTGAGTGTGCCGCTGCCCGAAGGCGCTTTGGCGCTGAAGCTGCGGGTGGTGGGGTCAAAGCGGACCCAGCTGGGCAGCGCGTTGCCGTCCACATCGCCGGCGCGCAGCGTCAAGGTGTCGCCGTCGCCATCGGTGAAGGCACCGGCCGGGATTGTCCAGCTGTGTTCGTTCGCATCGGCAATGGTGCGGTTGGCAATGGCCGTGTCCACGGGCAAGGTTTCGATGGGGGCATCGTTGGCGTTGAGCACCGACAGTTTGAAGGTGACAGAGGCGCTACCACCCGTGGCCGTATTGGCCGTCAGTTTGATCCAATACGGGCCTGGGGCCGCACTGGCCGGTGGGTTGCCGCTGAAGGTGCGGCTTGCAGAATTGAAACTCAACCAGGCGGGCAAAGCCGTACCGTCTGACAGTGTGGCCACATATCCTGAGATGGGGTAGCCCGCTTGTTCACTGAATGTGTCTGCCGCAAACGTGAATGTCTTTTGGCCAGCGCCGTCAAACTTGACGCCAGAACTGTCCACGGTCACGCCATCGCTGTTGTTGGAGTCGGTTTGTTGCTCGATCGGGCGGCTGATCGCCGGTTTGGTGACTGCATCTTTGAAGGTGATGCGGAAGGTGTCTTCGACGGGTCTCCCGGCCCCGGTACGGTTATCGGTGCCGCTGATCTTGATGTCAATGTATTGGCTGTCCGTGTAGCCAGCGGGGCTGCCACTGAACGTCAAGGTACTGGCGTCAAAGCTCAGCCATGAGGGCAGAGCAGTGCCATTGCTCAATGTGGCGGTCACCGTGACGAGGTCATAGTCGGGATCGGTGAAGGTGCCTGCAGGCAATACAAAGCTTTGCTGGCCGCTGGTCTTCCATTGCTGGTCATCCACCGCACTGACCACGGGCGGGCTGCTGACAATGGCCACCAATGAGCCATTGATCAAGGCCCTGCCATCGGCGTCTACCGAAGCGGCGGTGCCGTCTGACAAAGAGACCTGCAACAGGCTGTTGGACTGGCTGCCGTCTTGTTTGAATTTGAGCCTATTCGCCACCACGTCGGCGTGGGTGAAGGTGTCCACCCCGTTGGGGTTGCCTTCATTGACAGGTGCCAGAGCCACTTCGCCACCGTCCAGGATGTCGTTGCCGTTGGCATCGATCCACCAGGTGCCGCCCGAAGGAGCTGCGGTCACGGTGTAGGTCAGGCTGCTGTTTGGCGTTGCGGTGCCAGACGGACTCACATCCCTGGCTTTGAGTTGCCCCTCCGTGATCGTGACTGTGCCCCCCTTGGTCACGTAGACGCTGTTGACGATCAAGGACGGTACATCCTCAAGCACATTGCTCAGCGTGACGATGACGTCTTGTTCATAGGTCAGTCCACCGCTGTCTTTGACCTGCACGCGCAGGGTCTGCGTGGTGTTGCGTTCGTAGTCGAGGGTGGCGTTGGCCGCCACGGTCACGGTGCCGTCTGGCGCGATGTTGAAGTTGGCGTTGCTTACGCGCAAGTAGGTGAAGGTGTCACCCGTGTTCGGATCGGTGGCGCTGAGCTTGCCCACCACAGTGCCTGTGGCGCTGTTTTCGGCCACGGTACCGCCGCTGGCCCAGGCCGCAGCCGTGGGCGCATCGTTGGTGTCGGTCACGCTGAAGGTCAGCGTTTGCGCGGCAGAGAAGGTGCTGCCATCGCCCACCGCAAACCCCATTTGGGCGTAGGTGGGCCCAAAGCCGTTCGCAGCCGGTGTGAATCGGAGCTTGTTGGCCGCGATGTCGGCGGTGGTGATGGTCTGGTTCTCCGTCACCGCCACAAAGGCGGTGCCGTTGTTCCAGGTCAAGCTGCCGGCCAAGGGCAGGGCGGTGATCTTCACCCACTGCAGGGTGTCGGCCGTGTCCACATCGCTGAAGGCAAAGTCTGCCGTCTTGAATGTGTAGCTCGTGTCCTCGTCCATCGTCACCGTTTTGGCAACGGTGGTGGGGGCGTCATTGACGGCGGTGACCGTCAGGCTGGCCGTGTCGGTGGCGCTGCTGACGGCGGTGTTGCCGCCCATCGCGTCGGGGTTGGTGGTGCCGCCGGCGGTGCCTGCGCTCTTGTCCCATGCACGGAAGCTGATCGACGGGCTGCCGTTGGCGGTGCTGTTGACGTTGGCACCGGGCACAAAGCGGATGCGGTCGGTGGCGTCCAGCAGGCGAGCGGCACTGCCCAGGTCCACCATCTGATTGGCGGTGGCGCTAAAGACCGTCCAGTCGCCTGTGCCAATGCGGTACTGCCACACGCCATGGGTGTTGTCGACCTTGGTCACCGCAATGGCTTTGGGGGCAGTGCCCACGTCCACATCGCTGATGCCCGTGGCCACCAGGTCGCTGACCAAGGTGCCGGTGTTGCTGGCGTCGGCCACGTCTTCGTCGATGGTCGTGAAGGTGGGCGTGGCGGTGGTGTCCAGCACCGGCGCGTCGTTGACGGCGGTGACCGTCAGGCTCACGGTGGCGGTTGCGGAGCTCAGATAACCATCGCTGGCCACATAGCTGAAACTGGCGCTGCCATTGAAGTTGGCCGCGGGCGTGAAGACCAGTTTGTCCAGGTCGCCCGCAAACACCACGGCGCTGGCGGCCAAGGTGGTGCCGTTGAGTGACAAGCTGCCTTGGCCTGCGGTGGGCACGGTTTGCAGCGTGATGCTGTAGAGCGAATCGAGCTCCGGGTCGCTGAAGCGGCTGTTGAATTGGCTGGCCTTGAAACTCAGCGCGCCGTCTTCGTTGACCGCGGGGGCGGCCCAACTGGACACCGAGGGCGCGGTGTTGCCCACGCGCACCTGGATGTCACGCGTATCAGTCACGAACACATCGGGCTTGGCCACATTGGCCTGGGTGGTCAGCAGTGGGGCGGTCAGTGCGGTGCCTGTGGCTCCGTATTCGACCACCGCTTCGCGTGTGGCACCGTTGGTGCGCGAGGCGCGGCCGATGTGGCTGCCCTGGTGGTCCAGGAAATAGATGTCCCCCGTCAACGGGTCGGTGGTGAGGCTGGTCGCGTTGTCGACCGCTTGCTGGTACAGGTTGTAGTTGCTGCCGTCCAGCGCCATTTCGCCGGTGAACAGGTCGATGACCTTGTAATCTTTTTCAGTGCCCGAGACATAGCGCAGCAGGTACAGATAGCGCCCGTCCGAGGTGGCACCATGGCTGTCGCCCAGCCAGCCGGCCCCGATGTTGATGGCGTAGTCCCGGTCCCAGACCAGGCGCGTGCCGCTGTCTGCCAAGTTGTAAAGACGAACCGTGGCATTGCCGCTGGCGTCGGGTGCAGAGACGATGCCCAGACGTCCATCGGGCATGTTGAACAAACTGCCATAGGCCCACCCTTGACCGTCCAGCAGGGGTTTGCTGGCGTCCAGCGTGACGGTCGTGAAGCTGCCGTCCGCGGTAGACACGCGGCGGATGCTGTCGTCCGCCGCTGTGCTGGTGATGTTGGCATTGCGCACGTACAGCCAGCCGTTGCTGTAAGCCATTTGAGCGGTGTTGCCACCCAGCGCTGCGTTAACGGCATAGTTTGTCACCTGACGACCATTCATGTCGTACACGATCATCCAGTTGTTCAGGCCGTAGTAGGCGTAGATGTTTCGGCCGTCGGTGCTGATGCCGGTGATGTCCCAGTCGTTGTCGGTCAGGTAGCGATCGGTGTAGAGGTTGATGCTGGCGAACTGGTCCAGCCGCACGATGTCTTCGATGCGCACCAGCCAGGCGTCCTGGTTTTTGGTGGACAGGTCGTTAACCATGCCGGTGGCGTCGAGCTGGGTGCGTTCCCAGTAGCCGAGCAAATTGGGATCGGTCAGGTCGATGCCATGGGGCCCCGCTTTGCCCGCGTTGATTTCAGCGGCAGTGCGTGCATCGTTCCAGATGCGCAGCTGGTTGAGCTGGCCGCGGAAGTAGTCGTCCACAGCCCAGTTGCTGCGGCCAGCATAGCTGTTGGTGCGGTCCACTGCGGCACCGGGACTCAAATAGTTGTTGTAGGTGGTGGTGGCTTGTTCAACGCCGTTGAAATAAATCTTGCCTGTGCCGTCACCGTTGTTCACGGCGGCCACATGCACCCACTGTCCCAAAGGCAAGGTGCCAGTGGTGGTGATGTCAGAGTACGTGTCACCGTTGATTCGGTTGCTCAAGGTGATCTTGCCTGTGTCACCGTAGAAGCCAAGAAAGATGTTGTTCGATTGTTGGCCGTTACCTAAATCAAAAATCCGTGCCCAAGTGTTAGCGGCATCCGCATACACCCAGCCTTCGAGCGTGTAGTCGCCGCTCAAGCCACTGATGGTGCCCAGGTCGAGGTATTCACCCGCCTGGCCATTCAGTACGAAGTTGCTGGTCGAGTCGGGCAGCGCTGTGGGACTGGACTGCAGCACGCCGGTGTAGGGGTCGACCCAGCCGGCGTTTTCGCGGCTGTAGACGCGGACGTTGTCAATGGCTGCAGATTCGTCGTATTTGTCCTGATCCAGATTGGTCCAGACCTTGAGCTCGAAGGATTCACCAAAGTTTTCGGGCAGGTCGATGACCACATGGAATGACTGATCCGCCCAACCGGAGGGGCTGACGCTCCAGTTGCGGTAGTCGTTGTTGGGGGTGATGCTCCAGGTCACCGGCTTGCCGTTGACCACCATGGAGCCGGTCACCACATCGGTGTAGTTGACATTCATGTTGCGCTGGAAACCGAACCACACATCATTGACGTAGGTGTAAAACCATTCGCTGTCCCACGAATCCAGGGCGTAGAAGTCGAACTCCACCCGAGTCGCTTCGTTGCCGATGTAAAAGGTTTTTTGCGGTCCCCATGACCGAACCCACAAGGCATCGGTGTTGCCTTCGCCCCGGTTGACGGTGACGATTTCGGTGTAGAGCGAATTGACGGTGTTGGCGTTGTCCCAGCCTGGGCGGACGCCGTTTTCAAAGGTCTCCAGGGTGCCACCCAAGCCGGGGTTGGTGGGCACGTTCTGTTGCCACAGCGTGAAGTTGTCCACGCCGTAAGTTTCGTCACTGGCGTACGAATCCAGGTTGGTGTCCATCCAGACCGTGAGCGTGTCACCATAGTTGTCTGGTAGTTCGATTTGGACATCAAAACTCTGGTCGTTGTAACTGGCCCCAAAGAAGTTGCCAAAGTTGGCCACTGGCGTGATGGTGTACTTGATGCCGTTGACCGTGCCCGTGACCGGTGCGGTGATGTTGGTCAGGCTGTTGTACGCCTGCTGGAAAAGCAGGCTGGCGGCACCGCCGCCCTGAACGGAAACCGCAAAGACTTCGTTGTCCCAGCTGTCGTAGCGGTTGAAGCGGAACGTGATGACCGTTGCTTTGTTGTTGATGTCAAACGACTTGCTGATTTGAAATGACGGATCGGTGCTGTTGTCGGTCCGTGCCATCAATTGGTTGTACCAAAGCGGCACCAGATTGCCGGTCTGGGGAAAGCGCCAGCCCGTAGCGCCTTGGTCAAAGCCGTCATAAGCCACACGCGTCCAGCCTGCAGCCTCCAGTGCCAAGGTGGATTCGGCGGTCTGGTAGGTCTGGCTGCTGTCCAGATTGCTGGCCGTTGTACCGTTGGCGTTGACCCATTTCCAGTCCATCACGCCATTGCCGGTGTCCACGTTTTGCAGACCGACCCACACGCCGCTGCTGTTGTTCAGCCGTGCCAGGCGGGTGATGATCGCGAGTTCGTCGGGCGTGGTGGCTTGTGCCAGGTAGCCGCTGCTGCCTTGCACCTGCGTGCCGCTGGCGGCTTGCTGCTGGGTGGCATAGTCGCCGCTGCTGTTGGCCAGTCGGTAGTAGTGGCCGGTGGCGGCGCTGTAGGCGGTGGTGGCATCCACAAACACCAGGGCGTTGCCGGGGTCGACGTTGGCGCTGAGTGCAGCGGCCAACTCGGTGGGCGTGCCCAAAGCACCCTCTCCAAATTCGATCAGGTAGCGGTAGCTGTCCGTGGCGGTGCCGTCGTCGTAGGAGGCCAGGTGGTATTGGCCGCTGGGGGCGTAAATGGCCAGCACGTCCTGGGTGGAGCTGTTGGGCTCGCCAGGGGCCCAGGGGCCGTCAAACAGCTGCCCTGCGCGGGGGCCGGAAGACCAGAACCAACCATCGCGGTAGCCGGTGGTGGCGTTGTCGTTGGCTGTGGCCAGCTGGTAACCACCAGCAAAAACCGAGGTTTGCCCACTCTCGCGCATGAGGGCGCGGAAGATGTTGATCGAGTTGGGGTCGGTGGCGGTGGCCAGGTAGCCGGTCTGGCCCGCCACACTGATGTTGCCCGCTGCAGTTTGGGCATTGGCCCAGGTGGCGGTGGTGGTGGACAGACCAATGTAATGGCCAGTGGCGTGGTTGTAGTACCAGGTGTTGCCGCCCACCTGCACACCCCGAGCATCCACCTGCCCTGCCAAAAAATTCATGCCGGGCGAGCCGATGAAATAGCCCACGAATGTATGGCTTGGCTTGTCGAAAAGCTCCGCCGGCGAGCCGACCTGCACGATCAAGATCGGAAGAGCGTCG
>ERZ650301.10-NODE-10-length-39271-cov-7.485797_pt1 | contig 39271 bp, 47 predicted proteins | sample MGYA00376237_ERZ650301 | MGnify/ENA primary metagenome ERZ650301 (study PRJEB26733, sample SAMN07839255) | wastewater metagenome | biome: small river; feature: stream; material: water | place: USA: North Carolina | collected 2016-04-05 ...
GTTAAGAAGCGATAATACTTCCAAAGTCAAAGGAATCAACTGGGACACTCAACGAAATAAATGGAGGGCTCGTGTGGCATTCAAAGGCAGAACATTTAATGCCGGATTTTACAATAATCTTAATGATGCGGCAGATGCTATACGCATGAAGCGCGAGCAAATTCATAAAGAGTTTGCTGCGCACCACAATGCACTATTGGGGGCAAACCAATGAGTCCTGTTAGGTTAAACGGCTCAACATCGGGTTACACCGAACTCTCCGCCCCAGCCGTGGCGGGTAACAACAGTATTGCCTTGCCTACGGGTAATGGCAGCACCTATCAGATCGTGCGCAACAGTGACACCGCAGGGTCGCTGGAGTTTGCCGACAAGATTGTTTCCGGCACTGCTGTTGCATCCACAAGCGGCACGTCGATTAACTTCACTGGCATTCCGTCGTGGGCGAAGCGCGTGACGGTGATGTTTAACGGGGTGAGTACGAATGGGACCAGCAACTACTTGGTGCAACTTGGAGCAGGATCAATAACGACAACAGGTTACTCATCCTATTTTGGATATGTAGTCAACGATGCAGCCGCAAGTAGCGCTAACGTCACCAACGGCTTGGGATGGTGGAACGGATCAGCTGCAACTACTGATTTTGGTCATTATATTATCACTTTAGTTTCGGGCAATACGTGGGTTAGTCACTGTTGCGGCGCATCAATTGGGGGAACTGCTTTTAAAAATGGCGGCGGCGCTATCACCCTCTCCGGCACCTTAGACCGCGTCCGCATCACAACCGTCAACGGCACCGACACGTTTGATGCCGGGTCGATCAACATTCTTTGGGAGTAAATCATGAGCACACTTAATGTTTCAAACCTAAAGAACGCCTCCGCTTCAAGTGCTGCCATCACGCTGGCGGCAGACGGCTCCGCTACGGCGAACCTGAGCAGCCTCAACGGTGGGGCGCTTGCAGGGATGCGTAACCGCATCATCAACGGCGACATGCGGATCGACCAGCGCAATGCTGGGGCGAGTGGTACCGCCAATGCATATACAGTTGATCGTTTTGCTTATTACGGTGCAGCAGCTTCAAAAGGAACTTGGCAGCAAAATGCGGGCTCAGTAACGCCGCCTGCTGGCTTTAATAATTATCTAGGTTTTACATCTTCCTCCGCATACACAGTTGGAGCGGCTGAACAATTCAACCTCTATCAAGTAATCGAAGGATTTAACATAGCCGATCTAGCCTGGGGCAGTGCTAACGCCAAAACAATCACGGTTTCTTTTTGGGTACGTTCATCGCTTACCGGAACCTTTGGTGGATCTATATACAACAGTGCGGTAAATAGAAGTTATCCATTCAGCTATGCAATTAGCGGCGCAAACACATGGGAATCTAAAGCTGTTGTAATTCCTGGTGATACTAGCGGGACGTGGCTGACGAATAATGGCGTGGGTCTGTATCTAAACTTTTGCTTAGGGGCTGGCTCAACGGTAAGTGGTACTGCTGGTTCATGGGCTGCTGGCAGATATGACGGTGTAACCGGAGCCACCAGCGTAGTCGGCACCAACGGCGCCACCTTCTACATCACCGGCGTCCAACTTGAAGCCGGCAGCGTCGCCACCCCGTTTGAGCGCAGGAGCTACGGGCAGGAGCTGGCGTTGTGTCAGAGGTATTACGAAAAGAGTTACAACATTGACGTTGCACCGGGAACAGCCACGTCAACGGGGCGCGTTGGTGCTCAAAACATGGCAACAGGATCTTTTGATACTCACCATTGCATACAATTCGCTGTCACAAAAAGGGCAACTCCAACTATTTCCACGTGGCAAGACAGCCCCGCTACTTCCGGTTACATAAACGTCGACAATCCTGGCGTTCATCGAGCTTTGATTTGGCGTAACGTCACTTCCGGGACCCCTTGGTTTGGTCACTGGACTGCCTCCGCCGAGCTGTAACCCATGACCTACCAACTCACTACCGGCGACACCGTCCTCCGCCTCGCGGATAACGCTTTCATCCCGCCCGACCAAGCCAATACCGACTACCAGGCGTGTCTCAAGTACGTCGAAGACGGTGGCGAGGTTTTGCCTGCACCCGAACCACCGGCACCGGTTGAACTGACGCCTGCTGAGAAGTTGGCAGCGTCTGGGTTGACGGTGGAGGAATTGAAGGAACTGCTGGGTCTTAAATAATGGCCGTCCGCAGTAAAACCGGCACCGCTCGCATCGAGCACAAGCCCGGTCCACCCAAGACCACCAGCCAGGGACAGGGCCAACACAGTCGTCCACGTCGACGTGGACGCAAAGCCCTGCGTGGACAGGGCCGCTAGGGTGATTTGACGACAGCGCCGACCATGGTTGAAATCATTGCCGCCTTGGTCGGCTCAGCATTCACAGCCGCTTTAATGGGCACAACAGGCGCCATTCGCGGCAACATGAATAACCGTGAGGTGGTGACGCGCCTCACGGTGGCCGTAGAAAACGTGGCCACCAGGCTTGAGGAGCTGCACGTCGACATCAAGGCCGATCGCAAAGAAACGTTTGCCCGCCTCAACTCTGTGGAGCAACGGGTGGCCACGCTGGAAGCCAGAACCCAAATTCATCGCGCATGAACCCGATCGAACAAAGCCTCGAGCTTGAGCTCAGCGAAGAGCGGGTTCAGCGCACGTTGCTGGAGATGTACGAGGACGAGGATTGGTCAGGATTGCTGGCTACCGCTGAACTTTTGAACAGCGCTTGGCACCACGAAGTTATGGTGACCCGGTGGTTGGCCAAGGAGGCCACTGACAACTTGACGCGACAATGGCAAACTGCAGCCAACATCCTTCCAAACCATGAGTTCCTCGATCGCTGAGTACGTGGCTGTTGCAGTGGGCGTCCATGGCGCTGCTGTGGCCATTGTGAACCTGACTCCCACCCCTCGCGATAACGAGGCCCTGGGCAAGTACACCAGAATGGTGGTCAAGCTGTACCGGGCCATCGAGCTTCTGGCCGGCGTCATCACCCCGTTGGTAAAACGATGAAAGGCAAGAGCAAGGCCGACAAAAAGGTGAGCAAGGTCATGCGGGAGTTCAAGTCCGGCGGGCTTCACAGCGGCAAAGGTGGCCCGGTGGTCAAAAATCCCCGTCAGGCCCTGGCGATCGCGCTGTCACAAGCCGGTGTCAAGCGCAAAGGTCAGTAATCCCAGCGGATACGGGGCCGCCCGGGGCGCATTCCAATGTGAATGAAGCCCTTGGGTGCCCCGTAGCCCAGGGAGTACGGCCACGCCTTGTCGGCCCAGTCCTGAAGCGTGTAGGTAGAGACCCCATCGATGTAAAAGTCGACGGCGCCCGTGTTTTTGGCGTTGTACAGGTGCTCCGATTGGCTGGCACCACCCACCTGGGCATTGATCTTGGGCGGACGGTAGCCGCTGGTGATGATTGCAGGGCCACCAAAGTGGTTTCTGGCCTTCTGAATGAACTGAGCCAACACCAGAGCCGTGTCGCACTGATGCTGGGCCACAAACCGGCGGGCTTCTGACTGCTGAGCAAACTCCCCGTACGCCACGTTGGGGGTCAGCTTGTAGCTGAACGGGGAACTGGGCTGAAACACACTGACCTTGAGCGCCGGAGCGGCCCGGTACAGCTCTGCAAAGTCCTCGAGCTGCTTAGGGGTCAGAGTCTCCTGCAGGGCGTTCCAGGCCGCCAGCTGATGTGGCAGGCCAAGGTCGTGCTTAGCGGCGTCTGAGAGACGAATAGCCGACATTTTTGGTTGTGAGAGGGGCCCGGGGAAAGATCTGGACGTTGTCCACCTTCCACGGGATACGTTCCCAGACATCGCAATCGGTTGCAACCTCCCAAGCCATCTCCTCGTTCTCCGCCATGACGACGGTCTGGAAAGATCCGGGCTCCATGGTGCCCCCATAGCCAATAAAGGCCCCTGGAAGCCGGATCACCCAGGCTCTGACGTTGGTCTTTTTACCGCCGGGTTCTGATCCACCCCGTGGTGGCCGGGGCCGCAGCAAGATCTGCAAGGCTGCCGCCCAGAAGAGTTCGGTCGAGCGCTCCTTCAAGGTCGCCCACGTACGCCTGAAGCTCCAGGTCCCAGAGTTCTGACTGGCGTTCCCGGATGGCTTGGTCTTCATCGATGGCCAGCGATTCGTTCCAGTATTGAACAGCACCAGCAAGCGCGTCGAGACGGTCATCGTGCGCCAAGCAACCACGATCGACGGTGAGGTGGGTCAGTTGATGAAAGAGTTGATACGCCAGGCGCTTTTCAACGGCCTCGTTGTCACGGGTCTTGGCGTCCCCCTCGATCACCGACCGACTAACAATCAGCCGGTGCTGGTTGAGCACGGGCTCCAGGGCCGCAATGATGCGGCGTTCTTTCTGCACGTTGGACCTGACGGTCTCGATGGTGCACGGGTGCTGCACCTGTAGATACGGCTTCAGGAGGCTCTCCAGCATGCCTTGACCGAACTGGTCCTCCAGGAGGATCAAGTTGACCTTTTGACGCCTTGCAGCCGCTGCTAGGCCCTGCAGAACGGGTTCCGAATACCCGTCTCGGTATGCACCGGACTCCAGCAAGAACAAATTGCCGTTGAGGTGCGCCACGATGGCGTACGCGGTTTCGTCCAGGCCGCGGCCAGACGGGTCAATAAACATGACGCAGCCATCAAACGGCAACCAGGTGCCGTGGATGTAGGCCGGCCGGTAGTAGTAATCGCCGTTGAAGCCCACAGCCGGCAGGTCGCTGATCCGGTACTCGGCGCCAGAGCTCCACACGACCTTCTCTGGGGCGTGGTCCGACACCTCAAGGACCATCAGGTCCGCCAGCTTCAACGGGAACCGTTCAGCGTCACTGAGGCTCGTGTCCAGCTGAAACTGCAGGGCAAAGGCCGACCGTCCGTACGACGTCTCCCGTTCCAACAGGTCCATCTCGCTGAAACGACCAGGGTCCGTGGGTTGACCCACCTGGTCCAAGCACCCTTCCTGGATAGTGGGAGCCAGGGCGTCGCCGTACTTGATTGGCTTTTCTGGGTACCGAGCTGGCCAGATGCGTACGTCGTAGGCGCGTTGGGCCAGCTTGTTGTAAATGGATTCCTCGGTCTGAGGAGTGCCCAGAAACATGATCTCGCCACCAGGCTTGAGGATGGCGTTGAACTCACCGACAGCAGCCAGCAACTTCTCCCGGATGCCGACGGACCACGACGTCGTCGGTGTCTCAACGTCATCAGACAGGATCAAGTCGGCCCGTGACCCGGTCAACTGGCCAAAGATTCCGACCGCTTTGACGGATGGGCTTTGGTCCGGGATCGCGGGCCTGACGTCAAACCGGTTTACAGCAGAACGCTGCTCATCCCGGTCCGGCTCCAGACACTGGAGCATCGGCATCTCTCGGATCAACCGCATGCAGAACATGGTGAAATCATCGGCCCGGGTCTTTGAGGCCGACACCACCATGATCTTGAGCTGTGGGTCCCGACGCAGCAGCCACAGCACATAGGCCGCGGCCATCCAGGACTTACCGACGCCCCGAAACGCTTCAATGATCCTGCGCTTCGACCCGTGCTGCATGTACGCAGCAATGTCGAGTTGGATCGGTGTTGGGTCCGGCAGGTTTAAGTGGCGCCAGACCAAAACCAGGAAGTACCGAAAGTCCGACGACAGGGGCTCTGGCAGGCCAAACCAACCAGCACCCCTGTCGTTCGACATCAGGCCGCGGTGGAGATGTAAAACCCAGACGGGATGTCAGCGGGATCAGGCATGAAGATCTAGGCGACCTTGCGCCGGGGCATCTGCACAATCTTATCCATGTCGGGCAACGACGCCACCAGGTCCCCAAAACTGGTGCCGGCAACAGGTTGAGCTGAGATGCCGTTGTCCTTCAGAAACTGACGAAGGATGTTGAGCTCGGCGGTGCTGATCGAACCATCGTCGAGCCTGGAGCGCAGGTGGTACGCAAGGTCGGTGTGGAGGTCCGACAGGACCCTGGAAGCATCGGAGGCCATAGGGCGACAGGGCTGATGGGCAAATGGTAGGACCCATAGCCACCAGTAGTACATATGTGTGCGTGTGTAGAGAAAGGGAGGCCAACAGCCCCCTATGGTTAACCATGGATGACCATAGGGTCCTAGCTCTCCGAAGGAGAGCGGTTAGGCATACCAAAAGCATGGTTAACCATAAAGTCCATAGGTAACCATGTAGTTAGTAATAACAATACTAATAACAACAAGACATGGTCATCTATATGCACCTATAGACAACCATAGACATCTATATTCACCCCACTTCAACTTAGGGGCTGACGTCGTTGAACTGAGGCAACTTTTTACCCAGAAAATTTGAGGGGCTTACGCATAGGGACCCTGGCCGGCCTACCCCCCCGGGGGAGGGTCCGCGGCGGGCCTCAGCGGGCCAGGGGGGCCTGGCCAGACCACTGGCCAACACTGGCCAACCCAGTGGTACCAAGGGGTCTGGGGGTCCCGCGTATCTGTCATTGGTGCAGGTACGCATGGGCTGGACAGGGTGGGGAGGAGGGGTCTGGGGTTGCGTCCAAGGTGAGACAACAGGACTCCCTAAATCACACAGCGCCCCGCAAACTTGACCGCGGGCTATACTTAAGGGGCAGCACGGCCACCGCGGCCAAGACTGCAGTTAACCCGCACCTAAACAAATGAAGATCGAGATCGAGCTCACAGCTAATCAAGAGGTGGCCCTGTCTGACGCCCTATGGGCTCGGGCTGTGACCCTTGCCGACACTTGTCCCGGCTCCGACAAGGCGCACGTGATGAACCAAGTGGCTGTTGCATTGCTGGAGCTAATGGATTTCCCGACAGCCCAGTGGATGCGGGATAGTCAAGGGACTTGATCCCTGCCCGGGGGGCTACGGCCTCCCCTGCAGGGTTTATCTCTGCAATCAAACGCACCTAGACAACATGTTTACTTACGAAGAGTCGGTTCTCTCCTTTGCGGATGAGGCCGGCAACTTGACCCATGCCGACGCTTCCAAACTGTTGGCTGACCACGGCCAAACCATGGAGGATTTTTACGCCGACGCCCGCGGGGTTAGCTGGCTCCATCTGGACGCCAGAAACGCCGAGGCACTGTTGGCTTGGCTTGGTTACTGATCCTTGCCCAGGGCCCACATCGGGCCCTCTGCAGGGTTCACCCTGTATTTCAACTGCACCTAGAAAAAGATGACCATTCACCACGCGCTCAACAGCGGTTGCGACGTCGCAGCCAGGGAGCTCGAGCTCTACGCCACCAACGTAGAGGCATGGATTGCGCCAGTGATCAAGACACTGAGCAAGAAACACCGGGCCGGGATCTTCGACTACGGCCGGGCCCTTGCCTATGTGGACCGATACTGCCTGACGCCAGCCGCCAAGCAGTATCGGCTCGAGTTTGGAGGGATGACCGACCGTTGGTCGGATTTGTTTCCTAAGGCGGTGCGGGAACAAGCAGCCGCGGCCATCGTTGGCAGCTGGGTTGCTGAGTTCCGGCTCGGCAATTACTGGGATTGAACTAATGCGCCACCCGCTAGCCGTCGTGCTGGCAGTAAGCCTGGGCACCGCCACTCTGTGGATGGTGACCCTGGCCCAACTGCCTGGGGGTTACACGTTCCCCGATCGATCAACACTCACCGAATACCCAGGACCATGAACCACAGCATCTGGCAAGCCTGCCCAGTTGAGAACGGTTGGCTCCCTTGGGAGCCGGTCTCAGGCCAATGGCAACACCCGCTAATTGCGCCGCTATCGGCGCGGGAGGCCCACGGCATCGCCTGCAGGTTGCGGGCGGTGTTTCCCGGTCACCTGTTCGGGGTTCGCCCTGCATCAGCAGGGGAGCCCTTATGGCCCGAAGGGATGGTGGATCACTACGACCTGCCGCCTTACGCCTGACGACAGCCCGGAGGGAGGCTTAGGTCTCCTTCCCTGCTGCCCTCAGGCGCAGCAATTAACACCGCACCTAAACAAATGAAAAACAAAGGACCCGTTCAAGCCTGGGCCAAACGGGCTGCGCTTGAACGGCACGTATCCAACCTGCTGGAGGAGCAGACCACCTGCACCATTGGCAACGGGTACGTGGAAGATTCCAACTGCCACGAGTGGATGCTGATTGATGCATGTGGCGACGTGCTCCAATACCTTTCCGACTGGGAAGAAGTGCTGGACCTGGTCGCCGACGTGCTTGGCTATGACCCGCTCGAAGGTTACGCCTGACCCTTGCCCAGGGCCCACGCCGGGCCCTCTGCAGGGCTCACCTGCAACTCAACCCAATTCAATTACAACAAAACGTGAACAACACAACAGAAGCCAGCACCAAGGCCGACATCATTACCGCGGCCCTGGAGATCACGGACACACAAGCCGCGGCCATTGACCGACTGGAGCAGCGTCAGCTGGTCCTCTGGTCGTTGGTTGGCGTGCTCACTGTGACCCTGGCCCTCAAAGGCTGAAGCAAACGGGCACCCTCGCCGGTGCCCACCACCCCTTACAACTGAAGACCCATGCCTACCGATTACGAATTGATGGAGGCCTACCGCTCCTGGTGGCGCACCAATTACGGCACCACACCCAACTCCCAGGCCACGATCGTGGCTGCAGCGTGGGCTCGGGACGCCTTGCTCATGTTTAAGGCAGGCCTAGACCTACCAACAGCCGAGCCAATCAAATGAAACCGGAATCCGTGGTCCTGGCTCGTTTGCGCTCCGACCTGTTGGATGCCATGTGGCTGAGCTACCCACTGCCGCAGTCACTGGACCAACTTGAGGCCGCCGTGCACATGTCTTACTTGACCCGCGAATTGTCGTGGCTGACCGGTGCCATCCGGGCACAGCTGTCGACATTGAACCAAGCCGAACTCATCAGGCCCTGCACCAAGGGGTACCTACTGACCGAGAAGGGACGACGGGATCGGCAGCAAGCTGCCCGGTTCCTTGGCACCAACGACCAACCCACACCACCAGAGGCAGCATGACAACAGACATCAACGCCCTGCTTGCAGAGCAGGGCAAGACCCACGGCAATTATGTGACCCACGCTCTGATCACCCAAGATCTGAAGCGTGTTGTCACCCACCACGTGGCTGACCTGGACCGCAGGCTCGACGACGACATGCAAGAGACCCTCGACATGATTGCCCACAAAATCGGGCGCATCATTGCCGGGAACCCAGCTGAGCCTGACCACTGGCGTGACATCGCTGGCTACGCACAGCTCGTGGCCAACAGGTTGGAGGGCACCAATGACTGAGCCCACCAACGACCAGGCCCCTGTCGTCATCGACTCGATGGAGACCATGTCCCTTCGGATGCTCGATGCGTTCTGGTGCCTGACCAACAACTCGATGACCATCACTAGCCCTGACCGCATGCGGGAAGTGTTGCGCCTGGTGGCCAACGAGGTGGAGACATGGGCGCCCCCGTATTCCGAGCACAAGATCTGCCACTTGGCAGTGGTGGAGATTGCTCAACGCCTGCGGGCAGAGGCCGACGCATGAGTGGATACGGAAGCAACGCAGCGGTTGAAAACTACCTGCTGCTGTGGCGTGAAGAACATGGCGCCAACATAGGGGAGGGGATCAGTAGAACTTCCGACCCTAAAGCTACGCTGTACGAAATACTTGTGGAGTACAGCGGCATGAAGTCTATGCGTGAGTGGCTCCGGGCCACGTCACGAGACGAGGCCGCAAAGTTTGCGGCTAATCGTTACCCAACCTCTACCAAAATTACAGTCATCACCAAAGATTATGTCAAACAACCTACCAGAAAACGTGTTCCCAATGGACTACGCTCCGACCAAAGACCAGGCGAATAACAACGGCAGCGTCCTTTGGTACGCCAAAGGTTTCGGGTGGTACATGGGGTGGTACCACATGCCACACATGGAGCACACGTCGCACTGGACTTACGCACCCGACGACCTGAACATTGCAATCGAGTCGGAAGAAGCTACAAACCTAGCGTTCAAGGCTTGGTTAAAACAATACCCGGATGATTGCTTTGGTGCAGAGTCAACAGCTCTCATGAAGATGGGATTTGTGGGTGGCTGGAGACGTGGCAAGCCTTGAGCAACAGCTTGCCCTTGAGCGGGAGATGCTGCAGATCGGCGGCGATGCGTTTGCATCCCGCATGAACAAGCGCCGTGAGCAAGGCATGGAATCCTTGTCGACTCACGGCGACGCGCTTGCTGCCATGGGTGTGGACCGGATCATCAGTGATCTGCGGAAGCACCGGCATGCGATGCGTGATGGGCGGGCTGGCCGTGGCTATGCCCACATGGGCCCGTTGTTGCAGCTAGCACCGCACAAGGTGGCAGCTGTTGCCATGCGTGTGGTCATTGACCAGCTGACTCAAGCCTCCAAGTTCCAGGCCCTGGCCTACGCCCTGGCTGAACGCCTGTGGCTTGAGACCATGCTCGCCCGTGCCTCTGAGTATGAGCTGAAGGCACACCAACGGGTGCGTCGTCGGTTCAGCAAGAAGCGTGCGGATGCCATGCGCATGCGCAACACAGAGATCTGGACCCCGCAAGAGAAGCTCAGCGTCGGTGTGTTCCTCGTCCACCTGGTCGAGCAGCACACCGGACTGATTGAGATTTATCAAGAGCGAGGTGCGATGCGCACGGTCAAGCGTGTGCGTGCGACCCAAGCAGCACTGGACTGGGTCCGCCAGGCAGAGGAGCAACAGCGATTGCTGTGTCCCTTTGCGTTGCCAACAGTCATCCCACCCCGGGAATGGGTTGACCCACTCACGGGCGGGTACTGGACTGAGGGGTTGCCCGGCAACACGTTGTTCAAGGACAACAACGAACTGATTGCAGCCAGGTCAACTGATTGCGATGCGTTCCTGGTGGCCGCCAACCACCAGCAAGGGGTGGGCTGGCGCATCAATGACTGGATGCTGGACCAGGTCAATCACGCCTGGGACCAGAGCCTGTCCATTGGTGGCCTGTTGCCACGAGGTGGGCATGAGATCCCGCCGTACCCCAAGCACCTGCCTGACGACCACGACGACGTCACTGCGTGGAGGATCACAGCCCGCAGGCTGCACGATCGCAACGACCGTGATTCAGCCAAGCGTTTTGCTACGGCCAAGCAGCTGTGGGTGGCACGTCGTCTCGTCAATGAACCAGTGCTGTACTTCCCGGTGCAGTGTGACTTCAGGGGTAGGTATTACTACCGACCTCCGTTCCTGAACCCACAAGCCAACGACGTCGGTCGGTCGTTGCTGCAGTTCGCTGCTGGCACACCGATCAACACCGAGGCCGAGGCTGATTGGCTCCGCATCCATGGGGCCAACACGTACGGCCACAACAAGCTGACGTGGAAGGAGCGGATCGACTGGGTGCACGAGCACCAGTTGGAGATTGAGGCCACTGGCCGGGAGCCCTGGTGCAACCAGGAGTTCTGGGCTGGGGCCAAGGATCCTTGGCAGTTCCTTGCTTTCTGCCGCACGTACCAACAGTTCAGCACCCACGGGTACGGCTGGGTGTGCCACCACCCTGTCGTGTTGGACTGCACGTGCTCGGGCATTCAGCATTACTCAGCGCTCCTCAGGTCAGAGGAGATGGCGGAGCTGGTGAACCTCACCCCAAGCGAGGCACCACGGGACATCTATTCCGTGGTGCTCGAGCGGGTGCTGATCCAGGTGCGCACCGATGCTGCGGCTGGTGTTGAGCACGCAACCCGATGGTTGCAGCTGAGCCCTGACCGCACGCTGGCCAAGCCTGTGGTGATGACCATCCCTTACTCGGCAACGAGGGAGGCGGTCGTCAACTTCTGCCACGGTTGGGCCATCGACCGAGCATCGGATGTGCTGGGTCGTGACAGCTGGTGCTTTCAGAAGGGAGCTATGTCCAGTCACCACTACATGGCGACCATCCTGTACCGGGAGACGTCGTCCTTGATTGCGCCAGCCAAGGCAGCGATGACTTGGTTCCGCAAAGTGGGCAAGGCAGCAGGCAAGCTCGGCCTGGCGCTGAGCTGGATGTCACCGTCTGGTGTGCCTGTGACTCAGGAGTATTGGGATTACACCGGTGTGCGGGTTCGCTTGTACCACCTGTCGTCAGTGCCGATGGATCTGCTTACCAACCACCAGCCGACCCAGCTTAATTCCAAGCGGATGGGCAACGGACTTAGCCCGAACGTTGTCCATTCATTGGACGCCAGCCACATGGCAGCAGTCACCATCGAGGCGTTTGCCGCTGGCGTGCGCAATCTCGGTGGGATACATGACTGTTTTGCAACAACTCCTGCAGAGATGGCTGTACTGCGGGGCACTATCCGCAGTACCTTTGCAGCCATGTACTCCAAGGACTGGCTAACGCCCATCACTGATGAGCTATTGGCCCAGCTTCCCCAAGACGTACAGAACAAACTCCCGCCTCGCCCAAAGCTTGGTGGCTTCAACCCAAACCACGTAACAAACTCCGATTATTTCGTCACATGAACCTTCAGTGCATCGACAAGCTGCGTCTTACTACCCCCAAGGCCAGCTTCAAATACCCGAAACTCATTGAGCCCGAGACCAGGTTCAGCCCCGAGGGTCACTACAAAGTGACAGCTGTCATCCCAGCCGAGGATGCTGTCGAGATCGCTGACCAACTGGACACGTTGTTCGCCAACCACAAGGCAAGCCTCAAGGCTCAGGCCCCAGGCCAGAAGTTCAAAGCTGTTGACCCGAGCTTCGGGTACGAGGAGATTGACGGCAAGCCTTGCTTCAGCATCAGCTGCAAGATGAAAGCCAAAGGCATGGATCGTGACGGCCGCTCTTGGTCTGCTGTGCCGGTGTTGTTCGACGGCTCCGGCAAGCCCGTCAAAGATCGTGAAGCTCTGCGCACCATGTGGTCTGGCACCACTGGCCGGGTGTCGTTTGAAGCGATCCCGTTTTTCAGTGCCGCCCTTGGCGCTGGCATCACGCTGCGCTTGAAAGCAGTGCAGATCATTGACCTGGTGGAATCTGGTGGATCAGCCGACAGCTTCGGGTTTCAAGAAGAAGCCGGCGGCTGGGCGGCCAGCGAGACGCAGGCGAGCGTCCCGTTCGACGCAACGGGAACGGCAACAGACGAAGGGTTTGACTTCTAGTCGGTACCGATCCAAGTTCGAAGCATCAGTTGCAGCCAGCCTCAAGCAACGGGGGCTGGCATTCAACTACGAGTCCTTGCCGTTGGCGTACACGATCTCCGCGGTCTACACCCCGGACTTCGTGTTGCCGAACGGTGTCATCGTGGAGACCAAGGGGCTGTTCGACTCAGATGACAGGCGCAAGATGGTGGCCGTCAAGGCACAGCATCCAGACCTGGACATCAGGCTTTGCTTCATGAAAGCAGACGTCAAGCTGAGCCGGGCCCCTCGGTCCCTGACGTACTGGCAATGGGCCGAGAGACACGGGTTTCTCTGGTGCGAAGGCAACATTCCGACGACATGGACCAATGCCATCCAAGTTCCTAAAGCATGAGGCTTGCCCCGAATGCAAATCCAAAAACAACCTGGCCCGCTACGACGACGGTCACGCCACCTGCTTCGGGTGCGGGTACCAGGAACAACCAAAGAAAGAGAAAGCCGAGCCCCGCATGGAGCCATTACCGCCACCAGTTACGCCGACCCTTGACTTCATCGAGACCAGGGCGCTGCCCAAGCGGGCGATAACGGAGGAGACCTGCGCCCTGTTTGGGTACGGGTCGTCGACACACAACGGTCGCCCCGTCCAGGTGGCGCCGTACCGCAACCAATCCGGCAAGGTGGTTGCTCAGCACTTACGTGGTGCAGACAAGCGCTTCAGCTGGGTCGGAGACACCTCTGGGCTGCAGCTGTGGGGTCAGCACCTCTGGCGTCAGAACTTTGGCAAGGAGACCAATCTCTTTGTCACCGTGACAGAGGGGGAGATCGACGCCATGTCGGTCAGTCAGGTCCAAGGCAACAAGTACCCGGTGGTCTCGCTCCCTAACGGGGCCCAGTCCGCCAAGAAGTACCTGGCTGCCAATGCCACATGGCTCAGCCAGTTCGCACGGATCGTCCTGTGTTTCGACTCGGATGAGCCGGGTGTCAAAGCAGCCGAGGAATGCGTGGCTGCCTTGCCTTTGGGCAAAGTGGCCGTGTGCCAGTTGCCACGCAAGGACGCCAACGAGATGTTGGTGGCAGGCGAAGGAGAGATCCTTCGTGAACTGCTCTGGAAGGCAACGCCAACCAGGCCCGATGGGATCGTTAACGCCAACGATCTTTGGGACGAGCTGATCAAGCCTGGCTCTGAGTCAGCCTGTCCCTACCCCTGGCCACAGCTCGATGCCATGACCCGTGGCTTCAGGCGTGGCGAGATGGTGACCCTGTGCGCCGGCTCAGGCGTGGGTAAGTCAAGCGTTTGCCGGGAGTGGGCCCACCATTTCCTGCGGGCTGGCCTCCGCGTCGGGTACATCGCCCTCGAGGAGAGCACCAAGCGCACCATGCAGGGGATCGTCGGCATTGAACTCAACAAACCGATACACCTGGACCCCAATGCGGCCGACGAGCATCAGATCAGAGATGGCTTTGACCGTGTGTTTGGCACTGGTCGGTGCTTTCTCTATGACCACTTTGGATCGATGGATCCAGACCACCTCATCTCCAAGATCAGGTACCTGGCCGACGCTGAAGGTGTCGACGTTGTGGTCCTCGACCACCTCACGATTGTCATCTCAGGACTGACAGACCTGGACGAACGTCGTGCCATTGACGTCACGTGCACCAAGCTGCGCCAGGTGGTGGAGCAGACGGGCATCGGCCTGGTGCTGGTGTCTCACCTCAAGCGACCGGAAGGCCGCGGCCACGAGGAAGGGGCACAGACCAGCCTGGGTCACCTACGCGGCAGCCACGCTATAGCCCAGCTCTCAGACATGGTGGTCGGGTGCGAACGCAACCAGCAGGGCGATGCTGCTGAACGCAATGAGCTGCAGCTGCGGGTGCTGAAGAACCGGTTCTCCGGAACGACAGGACCCTGCGACAAGTTGCTCTATGACCAGGACACCGGCCGCCTTGTGGTGCCCATGTCCCAATACTTCGGAACCTAAGAATGCACTGCCCAAACTGCGACGCTTTTGCCCATCGGGGCTTCTGCAAAGTCATCCAAGCCCGTAACGACACAGTCGAATCCAAGATTCGCCAGCGCAGGTGCCTGACCTGCAACCACAAGTGGTGGACCTGCGAGACGGACCTACCTGCTGGTGCCATCAAGTGGATGCCACCTGAGGATCCAGAGAGCAGCTCGTTCTCAGTGCCCAGGCGTGTCGCTGGATTCCGCCGCATCACGTACTCGTGAAACGCGAACGATTCGAGCGAGCAACACTGTGGATAGAGACCAGCCGGGACTGGAACGGCAGGTGGTTTGCAGCTTGGAAGCCGCACGTCAGCCAAGGCTTCCGTGACTCCAAGGCCATGCTGCGTTGGTTGAGCTGGCCTGCCAAGACTCCCACCGGCGACGAGTTACGGGCTTGGCTCGCTGACCTTGCAGCAGCTGACGCCAAACGGGAAGCCAACAACGAAGGGCCAGCGCGGGACGACGCCACGGGCTTTGGCCCCGAAGCTCACCTCGATGAGTCAGACCCCAACTACCAGACCAGAACCATCACCTGAGAACCATGACCCTGTTGATCGATGCCGACTGGCTCCTGTACGCAGCGTGCTCTGCCTGTGAGTACGACATCCGATGGGATGAATGGATCCATACCCTGCACCTCGAGCAGTCGGACGCCAAGAGTTACATGACCCACCAGGTCAACAGGTGGCAAGAGGCGACCGGCCACAAGGACGTGGTCATGTGCCTGTCGTCGTACCCAACCTTCAGGCACCAGCTCTCGCCTGAGTACAAGGCCAACCGGGTGGGACGTCGCAAGCCCCTGGGCCTACGGGACATGCGGGCGTGGCTCGAGTCCGAGTACGACGTCAGGTGCCACCAGAACCTGGAGGCCGACGACGTCATGGGGATCCTGATGACCAACGGCATGTACCAGGACCCGATCATGGTGACCGCCGACAAGGACATGCGCACCGTGCCGGGCAAGTTGCTGCGCATGGACAAGATGGAGATCAACGACGTCGGTGATGCCAACCGGAACTGGATGACCCAGGCCCTGGTCGGCGACACGAGCGACAACTACCCCGGGTTGAAAGGGTTTGGACCAGTGAAAGCTGAGAAGCTTTTAGCTGAGCACCACACTCTGCCAGCGATGTGGTCTGCAGTGGTCGAGGCCTACCGCAAGGGTGGTGAAACCTTTGGCGCTGCGTTGCTCAATGCCCGCATGGCCCGGATCCTGCGATACGGGGACTATGACTTCACTGCAGCTACGGTGGAACTGTGGGACCCGGACCGTGACCCCGCAATGAAGATCAATGGATGATCTGTTTCCCCCGATTGACGAGGCCCTGGTGAAGAAGCTGGACGAGGTTTACCCCGAGTCCTGTCCTGACCCAGCGTCGTCCGAGCGTGAGATCTGGATGGCAGTAGGTGCCAGACAGGTGGTGCGCATGCTACGGGCCGTTTATCTTGAGCAACAAAACGAGGACTGATCCATGTGCGGAGGAGGAGGAGCCAAGAAGCAGCAGCAACAGCAGGCTGAAGCGGCGGCTGCGGCTCAAGAGCAAAGCCTTGCGCTCCAGCGTGAGCAAATGGCAATGCAGCAAGAAGCGGCTGCAGCTCAGCGGGCCCAATACCAGGAGCAACTTGCCATCAGCAGGGCTGCTCCGCCGCCTGCTCCCAACCGTGGAGCCATGGCCGCAACGCCAGCGCTTGAAACCGTTGACCAGGTCACTGCTCAAGCAGTGAGGGCTGGCACCGGTCGCCGCAAATTCCGGACTGACCTGGCACCCGTCACAACCCTTGGCATCCCAGGTGTTGCCTGATGGAACTCAACCTGACCAGCAACGTTGACCGCCAGCCCAAGCCGTACGGGGAGGACGGTGGCACGGCTGCGGCCAGGTACGGCCAACTGCAAACCAACCGGGACCCGTACCTTCAACGGGCCCGGGACTGCAGCAAGGTCACGATCCCAGGCTTGATTCCGGACGCAGGGCAAGGAGACCGTGGTCGACTCAAGACCCCGTACCAATCCTTGGGCGCACGCGGTGTGAATTATTTGGCCAGCAAGCTGCTGATCACGTTGTTCCCCCCGAACTCCAGCTTCTTCAAGCTTGAGATCGACGACCTGGCACTACGTGTCGCAGAGCAAGGGCCAGAGATCAAAACGGAACTGGACACAGCCCTGGTCCAGGTGGAGCGTGCGGGCATGTCTGCCTTTGAGGTGGCCAACGGCCGGGCCTCAATGCACGAAGCGTTCAAGCATCTGCTGGTCGGTGGCAACGTCCTGTTGTACGTGGCAGAGGACGGCATCAAGGTGATTCACCTGAACCGCTACGTCGTGTGTCGTGACCCGATGGGGTCCGTCACTGAGATCGTGGTGGAGGAAGAGGTTTACCCAGACGCCTTGCCTGTTGGGTTGTACGACGACATCGACGAGGAGGACGGCGGATACGAGTCAGGCCGTAGCTCCAAGACCATCAAGCTGTACACCCACGTCGAGTACGAGGAAGGCAAGGTTCATTGGTACCAGGAAGCCAAGGGCAAAGAGATCCCTGGGTCGCATGGCATGTGCGACATGGATGTGAACCCCTGGATTCCCCTGCGGTTCAACCGCGTGGATAGCGAGGAGTACGGCCGCTCGTACATCGAGGAGTATTACGGGGACCTGCTGGCCCTCGAGAGCCTGTACCAAGCCATCATTGAGGGGGCTGCGGCCGCGGCCAAGGTCTTGTTCCTGGTTAACCCCAACGGCACCACCCGGCCACGCACCCTGGCCAACGCTGAGAACGGAGCCATCGTCCAAGGCAATGCTGCCGACGTCACGGTCATCCAAACCCAGAAAGCCCAGGACTTGAACATCGCCAACAGCACCATCGAGCGAATCGAGGCTCGGTTGCAGTTTGCGTTCCTGCTTAACACTGCCATCCAACGACGCGGGGAGCGGGTCACCGCAGAGGAGATCCGTTACATGAGCCAGGAACTGGAGGCTGGCATCGGTGGCCTGTACTCAATCCTGACCCAGGAACTGCAGCTGCCACTGGTGCGTCGGTTGCTCCACGTGCTGCGTAAGCAACGCAAGCTCTCGGCTTTCCCGAAGGGCAAAGGTGGCGTGCCACTGGTGAACCCAAGACCCGTGACTGGATTGGAGGCGATCGGTCGTGGTGATGACCGGAACAAGTTGATCCAGTTCATTACCACTGCCACCCAAACCCTGGGCCCCGAGGTGATCGCCAAGTTTGTGAACATCGATGAAGCGCTGCGTCGTCTGGCGGCAAGTGAGTCCATCGATACAACAAACTTGGTTAAGTCCCAGGATCAGCTACAACAGGAAGCAGCTGCTGCTCAACAAGAGCAACAGATGGCTACTCAACGTGAAATGCTAATGACTGGCCTTAAGTCGCCAGCAATGGCACAAATTGCCAGCAACTACACCAAGGAGGGAACCCCCTATGGCCCGCAGTACCCAGAAGGAACAGAGTCAGGAGACCCAGGAGCAATGCCCAATGCCTTCCCCGCAGTCCCAACCGGACCCGGTATCCCTAGTGGGCCCTCCGGCGCAGGTGCCACAGCCGAGCCCGGCACCTGACATCGTCATCGGTCAAGTGGAAGTGCGGCCTGAAGTTCAACCCGACCCCGAACCTGCCGTCACATTTGGCGACGACGGGTCCATCACCATCCGATAACACCCATGCCTGAAGCAATAACAATTACTCAAAGCGAAAGCCCAGCACTGTCAGCCGAGAACGAAGAGATGCTTGCCGCCATGGCAGGCGAGGGCGACCAGCCCGATGAGTTGCTTGCTGGCAAGTACAAGTCCGTCCAGGACTTGGAGAAGGCCTACAAGGAACTGCAGACCAAGCTCAGCCGTGGCGAATCAGTCGCCCCAGAACCCGAGGACAACGGCGACGCTGACGACAGTGAAGCTGAATCCGAGGATGAAGAGGATGACAAGCCTGCCGGCGATGCCCGTGAACTGTACGGGGACTTGATCGGCGGGAAGCTCGAGGAAGCGCAGATCAACTTCCAGGACATGAACGTCCGCTGGCAACAGACGGGCACCTTGGAGGCCGGGGACTACGAGCAGCTGGCTGAGGCTGGCTTCAACCGGGACATGGTCGATGCGTACCTGTCCGGGCTGCAGTACAAGCAGACCCAGGACACAGCGTTGTCGGTCAAGGAGGTGGCTTCCATCAAGGAGTCCCTTGGTGGCGAGGGCGAGTACAGCAAGATGATCGAGTGGGCAGCGTCGAACCTGTCCGCCGACGAGGTCGAGGGCTTCAACCAGATCATCAATACCCAGCCCATGGCTGCGGTGAAGATGGCCATCACTGGTCTGCATGCCCGGTACTCAGCCGTCGAAGGCCGTGAGCCCAAGCTCATTGGTGGCCGTGCCCCGAAGGGCAGCACCGACAAGTTCGAGAGCACAGCTCAACTGGTGGCCGCCATGTCCGATCCCAAGTACAGCACCGACCCTGCTTACCAGAGGAAGGTTCAAGAGAAGCTCAGCCGATCGAGTATCTTTTAAGGGCAGTTGTCATCGAGCTCCCCTTTTCGCGGAGGGGGGCTTTTTTATGGGCGCTTGCGCGGATTAGTACACTTGTTGCACCTAGACCCACTCACAGAAGCGACGGCCCACTGCGGTGGACACCCGCTCGTGAACGGGAGCCCGGCGTCGGGGTAACCCCCAACCCTTTCCCCTAGGAGCCCAGCAATGGCAGCCCCCGATTTTACCGCTTCACGCTTAGGCCTTGTTAACGCTGCAGGTGGTGGCACCTGGGCCGGTGACAACGCCCTCTTTCTCCAGGTCTGGGCCGGTGAGGTTCTCACCGCGTTCCGCAAGGCCACCATCTTCGAACCCCTTCACACTGTCCGCACGATCTCGAGCGGCAAATCCGCTTCGTTCCCCATCGTGGGGCTGAACTCCGCTGCGTACCACACACCCGGCACCATGCTGACGGGCACTGCGGTCAAGAACGCTGAGGCCGTCATCAAGATCGACGACAAGCTCGTGTCCAACGTGTTTGTTGCCGACATCGACGAGGCCAAGAACCACTGGGATGTCCGGAGCCCGTACTCCGCTGAGATGGGCAACGCCCTGGCTTACACCTTTGACCGCAACATCGCGGCTCAAATCGCCAAGGCTGCTCGTACCGCCACCAACTTCAACACCGACCTGCCCGGCGGTACCCGCATCAAGATTGTTGCTACCAGCAAGGCTGCCATCACTGGCTCCCAGTTGGCTGCTGCTCTGTTCTCCGCTGCTCAGCGGATGGACGAGAACAACCTGCCCGAGATGGATCGCTACTGCGTCCTGGCCCCTGCCGAGTACTACAAGCTCGTTCAGACCACCGACGTGATCAACCGCGATTGGGGCGGTGCTGGTGCTTACGCCGACGGCACCGTGCTGAAGGTTGCTGGCATCACCATCCTGAAGTCGAACCACCTTCCCACCACCAACCGCTCTGCGGCCACCGGTGAGAACAACGACTACTCCGCCAACTTCACAGACTCCGTCGCCCTTGCCTTCAACAAGCAAGCCGTCGGCACCGTGAAGCTGATGGACCTCAAGATGGAGCAAACCGGAGCTGACGTGCACGCTCTGTGGCAAGGCACCTTCATGGTTGCCTCCATGGCACTGGGCACCAGCGTCCTCCGTCCTGACTGCGCTGTTGAGATCTATACCGCTACCAGCTGATCGCGGCCAATATGGGGGGAGCTTCGGTTCCCCCTTTTCCCTTAGGGCTCTGCCATGACTCTTGCTCGCACCACGTTTCTGGAAGCCGTGAACCGGGTGCTGCAGATGCTCGGCGAGGCACCAATCAATAGCCTCGACGGACAGTTCGGCTTGGCTCAACAAGCACAAGACACATTGAACGACGTGTCCCGTAAGGTCCAGACAGAGGGCTGGTCGTTCAACACTGACTACGAACGCCTGCTGATGCGGGACGCAGAGACCAACGAAATCACCGTTGGCGTCAACGTCAGCCGGGTCAAGGTTGAACCTTTTTCGTACCCAGGCCTGGACGTCGTGCAGCGTGGGTCCAGGCTTTATGACCGCAGGGCTGGCAGCTACCAGTTCGACGAGGACCTGTACGCCGACATCACCTACATCCTGGAGTGGGACGAGGTGCCTGAGTACGCCCACCAATACTTCATGATCAAGGCCGGCCGCCAGTTGCAGGAAGCGATCCTGGGTTCAGCAGATCTTTCGAGGATCAACATTGCTGCTGAGGCTGAGGCCCGCAGTCAGTTCCTCGAGGAGGAGACCACCCGGGGTGAGCACAGCTGGCTACGTGGCAATCCCAACCACATGGATGTTTTCATGACCTATAAGCCCGCCTGGGCCCTGCGTCGTTAAGCCATGCCTTTGATCAGCAGCTCTATTCCGAACCTGATCAACGGGGTCAGCCAGCAACCAGCAGCGTTGCGGCTGGCATCCCAGTGCGAGCAGATGGTCAACTGCATGCCCAGCCCGGTGGAAGGGCTGAAGAAGCGACCACCAGCGCAGCACATTGCCAAACTGTTCTCTGGCTCAGCAGGCGCCACTCGTCCGTTTACGACCATCGTGGACCGGGACGGGACCATCAAGTACCTGGTCCTGATTCAAGACAACGACATCAAAGTCTTTGGCTTGGATGGATCCGTCAAGACGGTGAACAAGCCTGACGGCACGTCGTACCTGGACGTGACTGGTGAGCCCAGCTCCACGTTTCGAGTGGCATCGGTGGCGGACTACATGTTCATCGTGAACCGGGAGAAGACAACGGCCATGGCGGCCACGACGTCGCCCAGCTGGGGCACCAAGTCGATGGTGTTTATTCGGTCGGCTGAGTACGCCGCCACGTACAGCATCACCGTCAACTCCACCACGGTCTCTTATGAAACCCTGCCAGCTGGTGGCAAAAGGCTGTCAGCCAGTTACACCAGAAGCCTCAACATTGTCACCGTGACGGCCACTGGCCACGGGCTAGCCACCGGGGACTTGGTGGATATGAGCTTTTCGAGTGGCGCAGGCACGGCTGGTACGTACACGATCACAGTGACCGGAGCCAACACGTTTACGTACACGGACGCCGTGGGTGGCACGACGTCCGGCAACTGCACCGTTGTTTATGAACCGAACTACAGCCCAAGCACTGTTGAGATTGCTGCCGCATTAAGGAACGCCCTGGCCGCAGCCCTTCCCAGTGGTTGGACTTTTACCAACAGCACCGGGCACTACGTGGTGCAAATCACTAAGAACGACGGCACCGATTACACGCTGAGTTCCACCGACACCAAGACTGGCCTGGCTTCCGTTGCCATCAAGGGGACCATCGACGCCATCTCTGACCTGCCGGTTACCGCTGAGCACGGGTTCATCGTCAAGATCATTGGTGCTGCAGCCACTGGTGCCGATGATTACTACGTGAAGTTTGTGGCCAACGCTGGCTCAGGCTTTGGCCATGGCGTCTGGCAGGAGACTGTGGCCCCTGACATCCAGTACCTGTTTGACACGGCCACCATGCCGCACGTGCTGATCCGCAACAACGACGGGACCTTCACGTTCCAGAAGTTCGACTGGTCCGGTCGGGTTGCAGGTGATGCCACCACCGCGCCAGAGCCCAGCTTCGTTGGCTCCAAGATCCAGAACGTCAACCTGTTCCGCAACAGGCTGGTGTTCCTGGCTGATGAAAACGTCATCACATCAGCCGCTGATGCGTACGACAGGTTCTGGCCAGAATCCGTGCAGACCGTCGTTGACTCTGATCCCATCGACCTCAATGCCGGCAGTCGGAAGATCAACTTCCTGATGTCGAGCCTGGCCTTTGCCGACGTGCTGCTGGTGTTCAGCCGCCACGGCCAGTTCCGGTTGAGTGGTGGCAACGCAGTCGCTGCATCACTGACACCCAAGACAGCAACCATCACCCAGGTCACAGCCTTTGAGATGGGCGACGTCGTCGATCCCGTGATCGTGGGTCGCACCATGTACTTTGCTGTGCCCAAGGGTGAGTACAACGGCCTGCGGGAGTTCTTCCTGCCTGATGCATCAGGTCCGGTGCCGACGTCGGAGGAGGTGACATCAGCGGTGCCAAGGTTCTTGCCCAGCAACCTATGCAACCTTGTTGCCACTGCAGCAGAGGAGGCTGTCTATGCCGTGTCGAAGGACCAGCCACGACGGATCTATCTGTACAAGTTCCTGTTCCAAGGGGACAGCAAGCTGCAAAGCGCCTGGGGCTACTGGGAGACCAACGATGGCAAGAGCATCATTGGCCTTGATCTGATCGACAGTGATCTGTATGCCGTGATCCAGTACTCCGATGGTGTCTACCTCGAGCGCGTGACCACCAACCCAGAAACCGTGGACGCAGGCACGACGGTGGAGATGTTGGTCGACCGCAAGGTGACGGAAGCCAGCTGCTCCGTGGCTCTGACGACGCCGTCCGGTCTTGATGTTCAGAGCACCATCACCCTGCCGTATCCCATCAACACCAGCCTCAGCAACATGGCAGTGGTCGGTCGGTCCTTTGCCGGCAACACCTTGATGCACGGTCAGGTGGTTCAGGTGCTGTCGTCCACCGCTGCTGGTGGCGCTGGTGGCAACGGCACCCTCACGGTCCGTGGCAACCTGACTGGCGCCAAGTTTTACGTGGGCGAGCTGTACGACATGTTGTACGAGTTCAGCACTCAGTACCTGAAGGAGCAGCCCCCTGGTGGTGGCATGGCTGTGATTGCAGGGCCCAAACTCCAACTCCGCACCTGGACCATGCTGTTCGACAAGACGTCGTCGTTCAGCATCAAGGTCACCCCCCGTGGCCGGGACACCATGACGTACCTGTACACCGGGCTCGAGGTTGGGGACGCGGAGATCAGCCTGGGTGAACTGGCTGTGCGGACTTCTAAGTTCCGGGTGCCGGTGATGGCCCAGAACATCGAGGCCAAGATTGAGGTGGTGAGCTCCAGCCCCCTGCCCTGTCGGCTCCAGTCCGCAGAGTGGGAAGGTTATTACCACACCCGAGCTGCACGCCTGTGACGTCCGCCTACACCCGGCCCACCAGGGTCGCTGACATCCCTTACGTGGCGGAGTTCATGCGGGAGGAGGACGTTGCGGAAGTACGTGCGTACTCAGGTCACACGCCCCAGGAATCCCTGCTCCACAGCTTCTTCACCGGTGACCCCTGCATGACCATGATCGGCAGGGACGGCAGGCCCATGGGCATGTGGGGCGTCGTGCCACAAGACAAGGGCCTGGGCACCATCTGGATGCTGTGCACCGACGACCTGGTCCGTGATCGATTGAACTCCATGCGGTTTCTCAGGGAGGCCAGGACTCACCTCGATCGAGTCCAACTCCGGTATCGGGTCCTTTTCAATCTTGCGGATGCCCGTAACGTGGTACATATCAAATGGTTGCGGTGGATGGGGTTTACCTTCGTCTCGTCGCATCCCAATTTCGGAACAGAAGGTCGGCTGTTCCATGAGTTCGTGAGGATCTAGGACCATGTGCGGACCCATCACCCCAGCGATCGCCGTTGCCATCGGCACAGCCGTCGTCTCCACTGGCCTTGGCATCGGCCAGTCGGTCATGGCGTACCAGCAGCAAGAGCAAGCTGCTGCATTCTCCAATGCCCAGGCCCAGCAGAGTTACCAGTTCCAGCTGCAGCAATCAAACTCCGCTCGGATGTTTGAGAACCTGAAGAAAGACCAGCAAGAAGAGATGATGCGGATCAACCGACTGATGGCAGACAACGCTTACGCCAACGACGTCGCAGCACTGAACGCCAGGTTGACCCAGGAATTTGCGGCCGCCAGCCAGGAGCAGCAGAAGGGCGCGATTGCGGGAGCCAAGGCCCGGGGAGAGGTCGTTGCATCTGGCCGCCTGGGCAACACAGTGGACAACCTGGTCGCCGACTTCTATCGACAGCAAGCGCAGTTTGATTACAGCACCAGCCAGAACCTGGCGTTTGCTGGCACGCAGACCCAGCTGCAGAAGCAAGGGGCCGCGGCCCAACGTGCATCCCGGATCGGCAGTCAGCAGCCGTACATCATGCAGCCGGTGCTGGATCCCCTGGAGCCCATACGTCAATCAGGGCCAGGGGCCGGAGGTGCGATCCTCGGATCCCTGGGTGCTGTCGTCAGTGGCGTTGGCACAGGATTCAGCACGTACAAAAACGCTCCAGAATCCTGGAAAAAGGGATAACCCATGGCACGTCTCTCCACCGGTCAGGCCTACGGCGAGTCCACCCGGGTCTCAGCAGCCCGACTCCTCGGCGGCATCCCGACCGATGCGTCAGGCGGTGCCATAGCCCAAGGCTCCATCAACGCACCAGCGCTGCAGCCATCTGCGTCGCCGGTCAACACCTTTCAACAGGTGGGCGCGCCAACGCTCGGCGGAGCTCCCCAGCTCTTCGCGCCACCCAGGTTGCCGGAGCCTGGCCAAGACCTGGCAAACCTGGCCCGAAGCCTGGGCAGTTTCAGTTCCAGCCTCCAAGGATTTAGCGATGCGTTCCTTGCCGGGAAGCGGGACCAGGAAAAGAAACGGGAAGCCGAGTCAGCTGCCTTTGTTGGCCAGACCAGCCAGTACGGCCCAGCCCGTGGCATTGCTGACCTGGCCGCCAATCTTGAGAAATCAGCGGCCCTTGGCAATACCGACGCAGCACGGATGCTGCAGATCGTCCGAGAGAAACAGAACTCATCGGTTGGCCGCTACTTCCTTGAGCGGTCTCTCGAGCAAAACGCGATCTCAGGTGCAGCCTTGTCGTTGTCCGACAAGTTGGCGGCCACAAGCACGATCACTGTGGATGGGAAGCAGGTTGACCTGAACTCCCTGTCGTCCACTGATCCCCGGTACATCGCCGAAAGAGAGCGGCTGCTGTTCGGTGGCGCACAGATGTCGCCACAGGGCTACGCCAAGAACCAGCAGCTGATCCTTCAGGCCCAGCTCCAGGCCGACGAGGCCCAGCGCAAGCGCTACAACACAGCCCAGGGCGCCAAGGTCGCTGGTCAGATCTCTGTCGACCAAAGGGCCAGTGCCCAGCAATACGTCAGCATCTACAAGACCGGAGCGGCAGAGGCTGCCACCGCGTCTGCGATCACCAGCCTCCAGAGCGGTCTCGACAAGATCAAGTTGCTGCCGTTGTCGCAGGAACAACAGACAGATCAGATCAACAAGTACGCAGAGCGCTGGGCCTCAGAGGTGGTTGTGGCCGTCAAGCAGGCTGGTGGTTCCATCTCGGACATGCGGGCCATGCTGGAGCCCTTGCGTTACGTGATGACTGGGCCCATTGAGGAGCGCAGAAAGAAAGACGGCACCCGTAACGACGCGTTGTTGTTGTACAACACCCTTGGGGGTGAGGCTTACTTCGACCAGGTGGTGTCTAAAGCGAACGCCAGCCAGATTCAAGACAACACCCAGCGGGCCCAAATGGCTGGCATTGCTGAGCAGCAGGCCTACGACACCAGGCTGAACGCAGCGCTGCCTGAGGGGCGTCGCTCCAACCCGGCTGCGATCAAAAGCTTTCTCCAGACCGAACGAGAGCGTGCAGCCATGGAGCCCGATGGGATTCTGCGGGCTGCCAAGTTCTCACAGCTGGATGCGTCCGAGCGCCAACTGACTGAGACCTACATCAAACCAGTCCAGGAGCAGCGGGCCCTGTACTACGCCCAGCAACTGGCGAGGACCGGTACCGACGAGGCCGCACGCAACAGGGTCGCAGCCCAGCTGCAAGCTGATCTTGCTGCAGGCGTCGTCACCAGCGCAACTGCCACCAGCATTCAAACGACGCTGTCGGCGCAGGGTTCCAAGGAGGTAAAAACCTACGACAAGGACATCAACAAGCGCATCGACACGTTGACCAAGGAATGGGAGGCGTACAGCGGCAGCCCCAATTCCTACGGTGGCTCCACTATTGCTGGGTATGAGTCGACGGCCCTGTACAAGGCACGGGACGAGGCACGTCGCAAGTCTCAAGACACCGTGTACCAGGCCATCAAGGAAGGCCGGGATCCGATGGAGGCCCTGAACAAGCTGTGGACCAACAGCAACTTTGGGCTCCGGCGTCGCGAAGAGGTGGGTGGCACCCAGGCCCCCATGTACACCAACGGCGCCCAGTTGATCCAGAAGAACACAGGCAACTGGGCTCGCAGCACCATTGATTCCCGGTCCGCCAACCAGTTGAGGGGCCAGGCCAAGGTCCGCCCGCTGTACAACGCCGAAGCTTTTGCGACCGACGTCGATGCTTTCCTGAACGGGGCCCCCAGCCAAAACTTCCGGACGTTGATGAAAACATTGACGACGGGGTCTGGTGGTCAAAAGCCATCCGAAGTGATCCTGAATCAATTCAGGCTCCAGGGCATTGAGGTGCCAGAAGATCAACGCCAGCGGATCCAGTCCCTGGACGGCCAAAAGATCTCAGCAGCACCGACCCGTCGTCGTCAAAGTCCCCAGCAAAACGGTGCCCTGGCTGGCATCCAGATTGCTGGCAGGGCCCTAGGCGAAGCTTTGGCCCCACCGGCTCAAGCTCAGACCGCGCCACCACCGGTCAACATGGCCATGTTCTACGCCAGTCCCAAGGCACCAGCGGCCAAGCCAACGGCCACTCCACAGAACAGAGTCGATGGGTACCTGAAGCGCTTGTCGTACATCGAAACCAGGCTTCGCAACATTTCTAACTCGGAAGGGTCGCCGGCTCGCGGCTATTTCCAGGCGTTCCCAGCGTTCTCGTCTGAGGCGATCTCCGCATCCGGTGGCATCGATCCACGAGACAGTGATTACAACAAGGCGTCCAAGGCAACAGCAGCTTGGATTCGTACGTACAACAAGCCAGCATGGGCGGCCATCAGGGCTGGTCGTTACGACGAGGCTGATCGGCTTCTGCGTAATACCTGGCCGTCCTTGCCGGGCGGTGATCAAGCCCAGGCTTCGGCCGTTCAAAAGGCAGCACGCAAATATCTTCGCTGAACACTTGGCTCTATGACGTCAACAGTCCAAACTGATCCCATCGCTAACTGACCGATGCCCATCCAAACCATCCGTGACCCCAAGACCGGGGAGGAGCGTCGGGTTTACGTGTCGTCAGGTGGCATGGGGACAGGGGCTGCGCCGAAGCCCAGGCCGCAACCGTCCGGCGGTGGGTTCATGGGCGCCCTCAACGACTTCAACCCTGCGAAACAACTGACGGCCCTGGGCACCGGCGTGTCCACGTTCATGCAAACAGGGGACCTGAACAAAAGCATCGCCGCTGCGTCGAAAGAAGCTGCACCGACGACGGGTCTGGGGTCATCGGTCAACAGGGCCCTGGTGGCTGGTGGCCAACGGGCAGCAGATGCAGCGCGGTACGAGATCGATCGCGCCCGGCTGGAACGGGAAGCACTGACGTCCGGGCGAGCGGTCAGCGTCCAACCTGGTGGCCCCAAGGCCAAGATGCCCGGGGAGGCGCTGAACATCAATTTCGATGTGCCGTCGACGGGGCCTGGTGCCCCCAAAGCCCAGAACGTCCGGCTCCCAGGCTGGGCCAATTACGACGACCTGCGTGTCGAACCCAAGAACCCAGTCGAGGACGTCGCCGCCAGCATCGTGGCGTTTGTGCCGTACTTCGCTGTGGCCCGACAGGCGACAGGCCCGGCCCAGGCTCTGGTCACTGGGTTGCCTGGTGTGTCCAGGGTGGCCACTGGTTTCGAGGCTGCGACCACAGGCCTGAAGGCTGCTGGTGGTGCCAAGAAAGTTGCCGGCGTCTTTGCTCAAGAGGCCGTGTCCGGTGCAGTGCCCAGTGCTGTTGCCACTTACTTCGGTCAAAAGCCCACTGATAAAACACTTAGCGACAATCTGTACGACACGGTCAAAGGCACACCCTTTGAAGCCGTCGTGGCCAAAGGTTTGCTGGCCGATCCGAACGACACGGTCGAGCAGGCCCGCATCAAGCAATCGATCAACGACCTGGTGTGGTCGGTGCCGTTGGGCGGGACTTTGGGCACAGGGTTTCATGGTCTTGGTGCCATGGCTGGCGCCACGAAGCGGGCGTTTTCTGATGTCATCCAAAACGTAATCAGGGTCGGCCAGGCTGACGCAGCTGTGAAGAATGCAGCTGAGGCCCCGCCAGCTGCCGCTGCAGAGCCGAGTGTCCCAAGTGCGGGAACTCCAGCGCCCAGGGTGGTGTCCGGCAAGCCAACCTTCTCGTCCCAGGTGTACCAGGGCATGCGTCGTCAGCCCATGTGGGAAAGGACGGGCGTTGAGATCCAAGGGCGCTTGGAGCCCCAGGCCCCACAAACACTGCCGGCTGAGTCGTACGTCAACCGCCTGAACTACAGCGACGTCAGGCCTGATGCTGGTCCGCTCAATGCCAGCGGCAAACGGTACGCAGACGCCTTGGCTGGCCAAGATCAGATTGCAATCGAGGCGACGTCGCAGAAACTGCGGGCCTCGTTCAACAACGCAGCTGCAAAGCTTGGCATCGAGCTTGGCCCCAATGCTGCGAGCCAGTCGTGGTCGATGTGGGACATCGGCAAGCAGCTGTACATGGATGCGAATCCAGCCAAGAGCAACAAGCCGTACGTGCTTGGCAACCCGCTGACCAACATCCAGGTCCAAGCCGACATTGTCGACCGGGCCCTTGGGTACGAAATGACCAAGGGGGTCGACGTTGAAGGCAAGCGCCTGAAGTCTTGGCAGCTCACGGAAATGGGTCGCAAGGCTCGTGAGGACGCTGGCATTGAGCTTGGCCTGGTGCCGGACCCTGGCGCCGAACGCACCATCCCAGCACCTGCGGCACCAATCAGCCCAGAAGCTGCAGTAATCGCGCTGCAGAACGCACAAGCCGAGCTGGTGACTAGTACACAGCGACTGCAGTCCGAAGCTGCCAAGGAGGTAGTGACTGCACCTGAGGTTGCTGTCGTGCCCCAGGGCCAGCTGCCCGGCATGAACCAGCCGGCCTACAGCCAGGTCGCAACTGTCGACACCAGCTCTGTCGCCTATGCCCCCAAGACGTTCCAGTACAAGGCCGAGGGACAGACAGCCACCGGTCGCAGTGGATCGCTTGCTGAAGAGAACGTTTACGACCCCCGGTACGGCGGTGTCATCAGCGTCTGGAAGGACACCCAGGGTGAGCTAGGCACACCTGGCCAGGTTTATGTGGTCAATGGCCACAACCGCCTGGAGTTGGCCAACCGCTCCGGGTTCCCTGTCATCAACGTCCAGTACATCGACGCACCGACAGCAGCTGATGCCCGGATGACCGGGGCCCTGCAGAACATCAAGGACGACAAGGGCACAGCAATCGACGCTGCCAAGATCTTCCGGGACACCGGCATGTCCGTTGAGGACCTGCGTCTCCAGAACGTGAACCTGAACGGCAAGCTGGCGTCCGAAGGCGTGGCCCTCAGCCGCCTTCCTCAGTGGCTCTTCGATAAGACTGCCGTCGGTGACCTGCCCACCGCCAAGGCCGTGGCCCTTGGATCTGCCAGTGGTGTCGATGACGCAATCATCAGCGACGTCGCGAAGCAAGCGATTGCTGGCAAGTGGTCGGCCGAAAAGATTGTCCAAGCCATGCAGGAGGCCAAGTTTGCAGGCACCAGCGCCGGAGGCGACGGTGGCGTGTTGCCTGGGTTTGAGGAGATGTTCAAGACCACCAACGTGGTCGACCTGATCGACATCAGGACCGCTGCGTACCGGCAGTTGTCTGTTGAGATGCGGGCCCTGGCTGCTGCGTCTCAGGCCAAGAACACCAGCTACCTCGAGGCCGCCGGCAACGCCATCAACGTCGAAGGCAGTCAAGCCGCACGCAAGATGGCAGCCGAGGCCGTCGCCGTGTTCAACCGGGTCACCGCGTACGAGGGTCCGGTCCGCACGATCCTGAATGAGCTTGCGGCCCAGATGCCAGCCGGCAAAGGCCGGGACAAGGCAGCAACCAACTTGGTGCAATTCAATCTGCAGCGGTTGCGGGACGCCATCTCCGAGGAGATGAATGGTCCCCGCTTGATCAAGGAAGAAGCTGCCATCAAGGAGCTTGAGAAGCCTGCGCCAGCACCAGAGGCCCCGGCCACCACGTTTGCCGATCCCCTAGAGGCCGAGAACCTGGCTGATGCCCGCACGTACCTGGGACTTCCTGCCACCGCCAACGTGGCCCAGGTCATGCAGATCGCCAAGCAGGAGGGCTTCGACGGCATCACGTTTACCGGGGACTTCGGCCTACCTGGTGGCAAGAAGGAGATCGATTTGCGGACCCTGCCAGAAGTCAAGGCCCCTGAGAACGCTGGCAACCCAGTGCCCATCCAGGCCAAGCCGACCGAAGCTGCACCTGTCGTTGACAACGAGACCGTTTCCACGGCCCTGGAGCGCCAAGCGTTAGCGGAGGAGGCTGGTGACACCCAGCTGGCTGGTGAACTGGGTAACTGGCTGGGTCGTCGTGGCGTGGCAGTCCAGCCCATGGGCAATGTGGCTGCTGCTGCCATCGAGCCACCAACCCCAGGCCTGACCCTGCCCCGTGAGCTGGCAGGTCTCAAGCCGCGCTACAGCTACGGCCAGAAGAAGTTCGAGCTGGCGTTCGAGACCGACCTGGACCGCGTCGCTTACACCCTGGCTGGTGACGCCACCGGCAAGCCCTCCAAATCCCACCAGAAGTACCGGGATTGGCTGGAGTCCAATGGCTTGGACCCAGCTGAAGTTGCTGCGTACGGGGCCCGCGTCGTCAAGCCCAGCATCAAAGAGATGGCCGCCACTGCCGAACCTGGCACGCTCCAGGTGCAGAACCAGGGCTTTGGTGGTGCCGACTTCTCGGCTGAACTGCCCAACCTCAAGGGCTGGCAGAGCGTTGAGACAACCACCGGCGGCACCGTTGGCGAAGGGTTCACTGGTGCCACCCGCATCACCGAACGCGAAGCAAACGAGCTGGCCCGGATCGCGTTCCAGATCAGTGGCATCACGGACTTCAGGATCCAGGAGCGGATCGAGGCCACCTATGGGCCACGCCAGGCCCGGGCGTACGGCGACATGAGCCTGGTCGGTCAGAAGGCCGAGATCGCTGGGTCGTACCGACACGGCAAGGCCATGGCTGACGACACCATCACTGTCGCCATGACGGCTTACGGGGTGCCGAAGTCATTCACCCAGATGATGACGACGACGTACCACGAGTCCATGCACCGCTTGACGCAGTGGTTCTTCACCGCTGCCGAAAACCTGGTGTTGGCCAGGTCTGAGAAGGGCCTGAGAGAGATGGCAGCCATGTTGATGGAGGACTCCCTGCAGCCCAACAAGGCCCGGGCGTACCGGGACGGCACCATCAAGATGGGCGAAGTGATCTCTGATGCGTTTGCTGCATACATGCGGGGCATCACCTTGCCCAAGGTTGACCTGCAGGGCTTTGCAAAGCTGAAGAACTACATCGACCAGTCGATCAACTACATCATCAGCGGCGGCAAGTACAAGACCTGGGACGACGTGTTCGAGAAGGCGGCTTTAGGCGACATGAGAGGCCGACGTGTTAACGCCGGCGAGCCTGGTGTCGAGTTTTCCGCTGATCCCCCGGACCCCGCTGAGTTTGCACGACGCATCGACCAGAACATGACGGCCCTGGAATCCGGGGATCTGACACCCGAAGAGATTGCGCAGATGGGGGCCAGCGACGTGCGTCGGCTCACCAGCCGCTCTGGTAACACCCAGTACGTGCCCGAGCCCCCAGATGCCCTGATCGCCAGCAACAAGGCCCTGGGCGAGATGTTGACCAGCAGGGCCCAGCAGACCGGCATCGAGAGCTACAGCCAGCCAGCGATCGTGAAGGCCGCCATGGACCAGCTGGATGCCGATGGGTGGGCAGTTGAGTCAACGACGACCAGGCTCGAGGCTGCACGTCGTGGTGACCCCAGGTCACAAGAGGACCTGATTGCCCTGGCCGCCAACCTGATCCACCGGGACCACATCGCCGCCCAGAACGGCATGACTGCGATCGAGTGGCAGTCCGCTGTTGACGAGGCCGATCGCGCTGCGTCGATGCAAAGGCTTTGGTCCGGGCTCGAGGACCAGCATCGTCTTGACACCGCGCTGATGACGGCCAGCCGCAAGGACGGCCAGCGCTTGAGCGTGATGCAGATCAAGTACGACTTCGACCCGACGCACAGACAAGTGCCGGCCGGGACCCCCATGTACCACGGCACGACGGAGGTCGCGGCCCAGTCGATCGTCGACAACGGCTTCACCCCATCTGGTCCCGCCAGCAACTTGCTGGGTAGCGGTGTGTATTTCGCTGAGGATCTGCGTTACGCAGGGGCTTACGGCGAGGTTGCTGCAGCTGGTGACCTGCCCAGTGACGTGCGGATCCTCGACCTGGTGTCGATGGACAAGCGCATTGCTGACCTGGTGCAGGAGCTTAACCTTGGCCCCCTCGAGAAAACTGGAGAGGGCTTGTACATGAGCAAGCCCCAGAAGACTGCGCTCCAGAACTGGGTCGTGGAACAGGGCTATTCCGGAGTTCGGTTCAGCCCGGACTTTGAGCTTGGTGGCGGTGCTCCAGAAACCATCATTTACGACGTCAATGTCGCCAACCGCATCGTCGGATCTAAGGCAGCGGTGGAACCTGAGGTTCCAGTGACCGGCGAGTCGATGGGCACCGACATCGAAGGTGAGATCACCAACCCGATGAACACGGTCTTGGGCAAAATCGATCCCGAGATCCGGGCCGACATCGAGCAAGGGGTGATGAGTCCCGAGGCCGTCGAGATGACGGAGGTGGCCGCCCAGGTGGCCATCTCGAGTCGCTCTGTCCCCGGCATGAGGGCCAAGCTGAACAGCATTGTGGGCAAGATCGACGTCGGTCGTCTCAACCAAGAGATGTTTCTGCAGGCGTACCGGGCAGCGCTGCTGTGGTCACCTAAGACCTGGACCAAGATGCTTGTTGGCTCGAGCTACCGGGCCATCACGATGCCCATCAACCAAGCCATCGCTGAGACCGCAGCCGCTGGAATCGCCACGTTGAAAGGCGACAACAAGGCTGCGTATCGGGCTATGCGTCAGGCCGGCCTAAACATCGGCATGTACGGCCAATACGTCGCCAACTGGTCGAACGCTTATCGCCTAGTCGGGGAATCCTTCAAGACCGGTGAGAGCTTCGGGAACCTGGGCGCGTCGTCGATGGATGTAGCGCAGCGGAGCCTGAAGCAAGAGGACCAGGCATCGTTGTTTGGTGAGACCCAAGACCCGGCCAACACCCTGGACAACCCGTGGTGGATTGACCCTGAGACCACCAACATGAGCGCCCTGTTTGCCAAGACCGCCTGGCAAGCCTTGAACGTCTCTGGTCGAGTGTCTGGTTCGCTGGACACGTTCTTCTCGTCGCTCATTGGTCCAAGCGCCGAGTGGAGCCGGATCATGGGCCTGGAGCTTGAGAAGGCCGAGGGTCGTGGGCTGACTGGTGACCAGGCCTGGGCCGAAGCCACCAAGAACACCGACATCAAGATTGAGAATCAATGGACCAACGTGATCCTCAATGACCGGATGGTCGAGAACGGTGCGTTCACCGGGGTCCACGCCAAGACAGCAATGGACTGGATCAACTTCACCGATCCCCTGGACATCAAGTTCCAGGACCGGACCTATGAGTACGGCATTGCCAAGGCCAAGGAAGAGGGCTTGACCGACACCGCTGAGATCAACAAGCGGGCCCTGGCCTGGATGAAGGAAGAGCCCCCGCTGTGGGCGCAACGTGGTATGGGCATTGGCCAAGCAGTGGGCTGGGCACCAAAGGTGTTCAAGGACGCCATCAACCACACGCCAATCCTGGGCATCCTGAATCCATTTCCCACCAGCCCTGCCAACATCACCAAGGCCGCCATGCGAGCGACCGGCATCGGGGCCCCCTTTGTCGACAGCTTCTACCGGGACATCTTCAGCGAGGACCGCAACACCAGGGCCCGGGCCATCGGTGAAATCTCGACCGCGTACATGACGCTGCTGGGTGGAGTCATGCTGGCCACCAGCGGCTTTGTTGAGTTCAGTGGGCCTGGCTCGTACGACGCTCAGACCAGGGCCAAGATGCAGCGGCTCCAGCGCCAGCCGTACTCAATCCGGTTCAAGAACCCAGCAACTGGCGACGTGTCCAGGTGGTGGGATCTACAGGCCCTGGACACCGTGTCCAATGTGTTCTCGTTGATTGGCCTGCACATGGACCTGAACAACAGCTTGCCCAAGGAGGACCGGGAAATCCTGGCGTCCAACTTTGTCCTGGCCGTTGCCGAGGAAGCCCGTCAGGTGGGCTTTGCGCAGTTCACCAAGGACATGTACAAGTCCGTCGGCGAGATCTTCAACCTGGTCTCAGAGCTCCAAGACAAGAGTTTCATCCCGACTGAAGGCCAGGTCGATCCGTTCTCTGGTTTTGTGCAACGACGTCTCGTCGGGTTCATGCCCGCCATCTTCAACAACGTCCGCAAGGGCGCAGATGGATACCAACGGGCCATTGAGAAGTCCGAGTTGCCGCAACCATTTGCCTTTGCCCACGAGCTTGCGCAGCGGTTTGCGAACAAGATCCCGGGCCTGTCGAACCAGATGCCACCGATCCTGCACCCGCTCACTGGCGAACCAGCGCCCGTCGAACAGGCCTGGGGCGTCAATTACTTGCCGCAGGATCAACCCTGGCTCAAAGGGCTTGTAAATGGTTTTAGTCCGCTGGCCTTTGCCCCCACCAAGATCGGCACCAAGGACCCTGTCGACGTCGAGCTCGGTCGGTTGTCTGGCCGCGGCACAGCGTTCCAGATCTGGAGCCCCAACGAGTTTGGTGTGCCGAACTACCGCATGACCCAGACCCAGCTCAACAAGTTGGCCGTCATCACCAGCCAGTTTGTGCCACCTGGTCGTGGATCGACACTGCACCAGGGTCTTACCGCCATGGTGGCCCCGGGCTCCAGCTACTGGCAGCTGCCGCCCCCAGAGCCCAGCAAGGCCACCACAAGTGCCCGTGCCATCAAGATCAACACAGAGATCAGCTACTACAAGCCCTATATCAAAGCTGAGTTCTTGGCATCGGAGCCAAAGCTTGCGAGGATGATTGAAGAAAACAAAGCTTCCCAAGCCCAGGCCACCTTCGAGGCCAATTTCGGCATGCAGTCGTCCTGGTCCCCCACACCCCGTTAATCGCTGATGGCTTACTCCTACAACGTTTATACAGGCAACGGGTCGACCACCCAGTTCTCCATTGGCTTCCCGTACATCCGACGGGAGCACGTCAAGGTCTACGTAGCTTACGTGGACACGGCGTACACGTACGTCAACGACACCACCGTGCAGCTGGCGACAGCACCTGGGGCCGGGGTTCGGGTTGAAGTGCGTCGTGTGACGCCATTCGCCACCTCTTTGGTGGACTTTGCTGATGGTTCGACCCTGGTCGCCGCTGACCTGGATACGGCCAACCTCCAGCACCTGTATCTCGAGCAAGAGCTCGATGACGCCAACAAGCAAGCGATCTACGTCGATCCGGCTTCTGGCCAACTGACAGCTGGAACCCAGCGGATCACCAACGTTGTCGACCCAGTCAACGCCCAGGACGTAGCCACCAAGAACTACACCGACACCCAGGACGCTCTGAGGCTCAAGAGGGACGGCACCCAGGCCATGACTGGTGCCTTGCCCATGGGCGGGTTCAAGATCACAGGCCTGGCCAATGGCTCAGCGTCAACCGACGCAGTGACCAAGGGCCAATTCGACACCGGCGTCGCCTCTGCTGCTGCTGACGCTGCTGCTGCTGCAGCCAGTGCGGCACTGGCCAACGATTGGGCCACCAAGACTTCAGCACCTGTCGCTGGCGGTGAGTACAGCGCCAAGTACCACGCACAAGCTTCCGCGACGTCGGCCGCTGCATCGGATGCCAGCAAGGTTGCAGCACAGTCGGCACAGACTGCAGCTGAGACGGCCAGGGATCAAACTTTGGCTGCGTACGACAGCTTTGATGACCGGTACCTGGGCACCAAAGCATCGGACCCAACGCTGGACAACGACGGCAACGCCTTGGTTGCAGGGGCCCTGTACTTCAACAGCACGTCCGGTGTGATGAAGCTGTACACCGGGTCCGCCTGGATCGCAGCGTACGTCTCTGGCACCGCCAACAACGTTGGCTTCACCCCTTACGGCAACATTGCCGCGACTAATGTCCAGACTGCGGTGCAGGAACTGGACGACGAGAAGCTGGCATCGACCACAGCTGCGTCGACTTACCTGGCCAAAGCTGGTGGCACCATCACCGGCAACGTCGACAACACGGCCACTGGATATTTCGACCTGCCGTCTGGCACCACGGCGCAGCGACCTGGGTCCCCGAACGCAGGCTGGGCCCGGTTCAACACGGACACCGTTCAGTTCGAGGGGTACACCGGGGCGCTGTGGTCATCCATTGGGGGTGGGGCCCGTGGCGGAGGATCGGACGCCGTCTTTTTTGAAAACGACGCCGTCGTAACGACCAACTACACCCTGACCACCAACAAAAACGCAGTGACAGCTGGCCCAATCACGGTAAACAGTGGAATTGTTGTTACTATTCCAAGTGGATCTAGCTGGGTAATTGTATGAAATACTATACTTACACTCATGCAACACCAGAAGGCAAGGTGTTTTACGTTGGCAAAGGTTGCGGGCATCGAGCTTTTTCCACCGGGAAACGTCCCATTGCTTGGCGCAACATGGTTCAAGACCATAGTGGAATAAATATTAGAATTGATTCTTATTTTGAAACAGAGGCTGAAGCTTATGAGCATGAAAAACATTTAATTTCATGCTACAAGCAAAGCGGCGCAAACCTTATCAACGTAACCGATGGCGGCCTAGGGCCTTCTGGCTACTGCCAGACTCCAGAGCTTAGGGCGTATAAATCAAGACTCATGCAAGGGTACGTACATGAACGGGTGACATGCCCACATTGCGGATTCACTGGAGGAGCAACTGCTACCAAGCGTTGGCATTTTGACAACTGCAAAGGTTTGCGGCGCGTTAAGGCCAGAACAACGGTAAACGGCAAGCGCGTGTTTTTGGGCAATCACCCTAGTAAGATGGAGGCTGAAGCAGCCGTCAAGGCCTTTCTATCCAACCAATCCTGGGTGGTGGTCTGATCATGCCAATTACTATCAACGGATCAGGAACAGTAACCGGCATCTCGGCTGGTGGGTTGCCTGACGACTGCATCACCACGGCGGATATTGCAGCCAATGCTGTCACTTACGCCAAAATTGGCACCACTGAGCAGGGGCAACTTTGCAAAGCGTGGGTGAATTTCAACGGCACCGGCACCGTGGCAATCCGCGCCAGCTACAACGTAAGCAGCATTACGGATAACAACGTGGGGGACTATACTGTGAATTTCACGACGGCGATGGTGGATGCGAATTATGCGGTTGCTGGAGCTTCAACTATTGGTACTGGCAATGGATCATTAAGCACACTCAAAATCCCTTATACATCTATTCCAACTTCCTCAGCTTTGCGATTTAGATCCAGTGACTCAGGAACTGGAACTATAGATAGTGAATGGATTCACCTTTGCTTTTTCCGCTAACCCATCATGAAACGAATCATCTACCAAAACGAAACTGGCGGTGTTGCCGTCATCATCCCCACCGAGTCAGTTGAACTGGCCCTGAAAGATGTCCCCGAAGGTGTCGCCTACGAAATCGTGGACGAAGCCGACATCCCCAGTGATCGCTTCTTCCGCAATGCCTGGGTAATGGGCAACTGCTGCATTGAACATGACATTGATAAATGCAAAGCCTTGGGTCACGACATGCGCCGCACCCAACGCGAAGCCGAGTTCAAACCATACGACGAAATAATTAGCAAGCAAATCCCTGGCGCTGACACCACAGCAGCGGAAGAGGCCCGTCAGGCGATCCGCGAGAAATACGCCTTGATTCAGGACGCCATCGACGTCGCTGAGGATCCTGACACCATCAAACTCGCCCTGGAGGCAAACTAACCATGCCAGTAGAACCCTCGCCTACAGAAATCAACGCTGCTCTTCATTACGAAGAAGGTGTGTTGAGGTGGAAAAGTAGAGGCATCCCTAGAGTAGATAGGCAATTTACAGGTAAAGTTGCAGGGTGTTCGCGGGTTGACGGTTACATTTGTTTGGCGTGGAAAGAGCGCCACATTCTTGCTCATCGCCTTATTTGGATCATGCATAACGGAACCATTCCTGACGGCCTTTTTGTTGATCACATAAACAGAGTTCGGAAGGACAACAGGATTGAAAATCTTAGACTCTGTTCCGTTTCCGAAAATGCCTGTAATTCTAAGTTAAGAAGCGATAAT
>ERZ650301.12-NODE-12-length-37091-cov-9.192920_pt1 | contig 37091 bp, 40 predicted proteins | sample MGYA00376237_ERZ650301 | MGnify/ENA primary metagenome ERZ650301 (study PRJEB26733, sample SAMN07839255) | wastewater metagenome | biome: small river; feature: stream; material: water | place: USA: North Carolina | collected 2016-04-05 ...
TCGAGGAAACATCAATGGCTTCAGAGAAATCAAAGATCATTTACACGCTGACAGATGAAGCGCCACTATTGGCGACCTGTGCATTTTTGCCAATCATTCGCACTTTTACAGCGCCAGCTGGAGTGCAGGTTGTAGAAAGCGACATTTCTGTTGCAGCACGTATCTTGTCAGAGTTCTCTGATTGCTTAACTGCTGAGCAAAAAGTTCCCGATAATTTGGCCGAGCTTGGTCGTATGACTTTATTGCCGGATACCAACATCATCAAGTTGCCTAATATCAGCGCTTCAGTTCCCCAGTTGCTTGCTGCCATTAAAGAATTGCAATCTAAGGGCTACAAGATTCCAGATTTCCCAGAGGATCCTAAGGATGATGCTGAAAAAGCAATTCGTACCCGTTACTCTAAGTGCTTGGGTAGTGCAGTAAATCCAGTATTGCGCGAAGGCAACTCTGATCGCCGCGCACCAAATGCAGTTAAGCGTTATGCCCGCAAGAACCCACACTCCATGGGTGAGTGGAGCCAGGCTTCCCGTACGCACGTATCCCATATGCATGGTGGCGACTTCTACGCTGGTGAGAAGTCAATGACCATGACTAAGGCATGTGATGTGAAGATGGACTTGGTAACGAAGAGCGGCAAAACCATTGTCCTCAAGCCAAAAGTTTCTTTGCTTGCTGGTGAAATTATTGACAGCATGTACATGAGCAAGAAAGCGCTCTGCGAGTTCTATGAAAAAGAAATTGAAGACGCTTACAAGACAGGCATGATGTTGTCCTTGCACGTGAAGGCAACCATGATGAAGGTGTCACACCCAATCGTGTTTGGTCATGCTGTAAAGATTTTCTACAAAGATGCATTTGAAAAGCATGGCAAGTTGTTTGAAGAGTTAGGCGTTAATCCGAACAACGGTATGAGCAGCTTGTATGACAAGATTAAAACTTTGCCAGAATCCAAGCGCGAAGAAATCATCCAAGACTTGCATGCATGCCATGAGCACCGTCCAGCGTTGGCGATGGTTGACTCTGCCAAAGGCATTACTAACCTCCATTCACCAAGTGATGTGATCGTTGATGCATCGATGCCAGCAATGATTCGTGTTGGCGGCAAGATGTGGGGTGCAGATGGTCGCTTGCATGACACTAAGGCGGTTATTCCGGAAAGTACGTTTGCTCGTATCTATCAGGAGATGATTAACTTCTGTAAGACCCACGGTAATTTTGATCCTAAAACCATGGGTACAGTGCCGAACGTGGGCTTGATGGCTCAGCAGGCAGAAGAGTATGGTTCACATGACAAGACTTTTGAGATTCCTGAGCCTGGTGTAGCCCGTATTGTTGCTGATGATGGCACAGTATTACTCGAGCAGAATGTGGAAGAGGGTGATATCTGGCGCATGTGTCAGGTTAAAGATGCGCCGATTCGTGATTGGGTCAAGTTGGCAGTCAACCGTGCGCGTTTGTCACATACTCCAGCTGTATTTTGGTTGGATGAGTACCGCCCACACGAAGCTGAGTTGATTAAGAAGGTGCAAACCTATCTGAAGGATTACGATTTAACGGGTGTAGATATTCAGATCATGTCTCAGACTCGTGCAATGCGTTTCACATTGGAGCGCGTGATTCGTGGCAAAGATACGATTTCTGTGACTGGTAACATTTTGCGTGACTATCTCACTGACTTGTTCCCAATTATGGAACTCGGTACTAGCGCCAAGATGTTGTCTATCGTGCCTTTGATGGCAGGTGGCGGTCTGTTTGAAACTGGTGCTGGCGGTTCTGCCCCTAAGCACGTTCAACAATTGGTTGAAGAAAACCACTTGCGCTGGGATTCTTTAGGTGAGTTCTTGGCCTTGGCTGTTTCTTTGGAAGATATCGGTGACAAGACCAATAATCCAAAAGTGAAAATCCTGGCGCGTACTCTGGATGAGGCAACGGGTACATTGTTGGATAACAACAAGTCACCATCACCACGTACTGGCGAGTTAGATAACCGTGGCAGCCAGTTCTACTTGGCGATGTACTGGGCTCAAGCCTTAGCTGCGCAAACTGAAGACAAAGAATTGCAAGCCCACTTTGCTCCGATTGCAAAAGCGTTGACTGAGAATGAGCAAAAGATTGTTGCTGAGTTCAAGGCGGTACAAGGTAAGCCAGCTGACATCGGCGGTTACTTTATGCCTGATCAAGCCAAGTTCAAGGCGGTGATGTGCCCAAGCACCACATTGAATGAGATCTTGAAAGCGGCATCCGTAGCTTAAAGTAGGTCAGCTTCGCAAAAAAGGCAAACCAAACGGTTTGCCTTTTTTGTGGGCAACTGAAATGCCTAAGCATTCATATACCGGTCTTCTTGATAAGTGCAGACCCATTGTGGTCTATAGACTAAAAGAATCGCTAGCAACATTCCTGAGAGGGATCCTTCCATAAAGGAAAGAACTATCAAGCCTAAAAACCAACCCAAAGGATCGCTAGATCCAAACGAACTCATTTGAAAGATCTGCTGCAATCCATAAATTAGTAGGCCAGTTGCAAATGTGCTGATAAATCCTGCAAGGTAGCCATTGCCTAGAATCAGAACAAATAGATGCTTTGGTAAAAATCGATCTACCGCTCGCATGACTAGATACGCAAAGATTGCTGGAATCACGCTCACCATGATGTAGTGACTAGTTGCCTCTACCAAATCCCCGCTGAAAGTAAAGATACCCACTAAGGCAACTAGGAAGAGCAAGGTAATGGCACTCCAGAATCCAAAAAGAGCCACTAAGAGCGAGGCGCCAAAAAAGTGGAAGGATAAATCGATCAAGTTTTGGAGGTTGCTGCTGGGCATATGGGCGCGAATATTCCAAGCGATGGCCAATAGGACAATGCAGGAAATAAAGAGGTTGCGTAGTCGGGGCTGTAAAAGTACGCCCTCTCGACTTTTAAAGACGCCCAATAAGAAAATGGCGCATGCCAAGAAAATCCAAGCCATATTCATCTCTCAAGGGTCCAAAATCAATATTTAACTGCTTAATATAGGCCTCAGGTATCAGATTTAACCCTATTGCCTAGAGCATGGTTCAGCAATAAATCCCCAAGCGTAGGAGAATGAAGCATATCCATTGTGTAGTTTGACGTCCATCAAAGAGATATTGATATGTTTACAAATGACCCAAAGCAGCTCTCCCAAGAAATCACCCCTAAGGCGGTTTTTGAGGGGCGTCGCGATTTAATTAAGAGTGCTGCTGCCGGTGCTTTTGGTTTGGCTCTTGCGCCATGGTTCTCGCGTGATGCACTTGCAAGTAATGCTCAGAAATTAATCGCCACACCAAATCCAAACTTTATTCTGAAGGATGAATCGACTAGTTATAAGTATGTGACTGGCTACAACAACTTCTATGAGTTCGGAACGGATAAATCAGATCCGGCTGCCTATGCTGAGAGCTTGCAAACGCGTCCATGGACAGTGACGATTGAAGGCTTAGTTAAAAAGCCGGTGACCTTGGATATAGATTCACTTCTGAAGCTAGCCCCGATGGAGGAGCGCATCTATCGTATGCGCTGCGTGGAGGGGTGGTCTATGGTGATTCCGTGGGATGGTTACTCTTTATCTAAATTACTGAATCAGGTGCAACCTTTAGGCTCTGCCAAATATGTAGAGTTTATTTCTTTGGCAGATCGTAAACAAATGCCAGGCTTGAAGAGTCAGATTATCGAGTGGCCTTACCGCGAGGGCCTACGCTTGGATGAGGCTATGAACCCGCTGACCCTTCTGACCTTTGGTCTTTATGGCGAAACACTACCAAAGCAAAATGGCGCCCCCGTCAGAATTGTGGTGCCTTGGAAATATGGTTTTAAGAGTGCCAAGTCGATAGTTAAAATTCGTTTGACTGAAGAGATGCCGAAGACCAGTTGGAGTCAGTTTGATGCACGCGAGTATGGGTTCTATTCCAATGTAAATCCTCTGGTAGATCATCCTCGCTGGAGTCAGGCTACCGAGCGTCGTATTGGTGATCCTAAGGGTGTTTTTGCTCCCAAAATGAAAACCCAAATGTTTAATGGTTATGGTGATCAAGTAGCCAGCATGTATTCCGGGATGGATCTGAAGAAGTTTTATTGAGGCTAAGCGATAAGTAGGGTGTGATGAAGTTATTGATTTTCCTGTTAGCGCTATTGCCCTTAGATCGTTTGATTTGGCTGGGCTTGACTGATGGCTTGGGTGCTAACCCCATTGAATTCATCACACGCTCAACGGGCACATGGGCGCTAGTCTTCTTGTGCCTAACCCTGGCGATGACGCCACTGCGTTTGCTGACAAATGCAACAGCATGGATTCGATATCGCAGAATGTTGGGCTTATTCAGCTTTTTTTATGCAGCTATACATTTTGTAATTTGGCTTTGGCTAGATCAGGATTTTGACTTGGTGGAAATGCTGAAGGATGTGCTGAAGCGACCATTCATCACCATGGGCTTTATCAGCCTTGTTTTACTGATTCCGCTAGCCGTGACCTCTACCCATTGGGCTCAAAGAAAATTAGGTCGTCGCTGGGCTCAATTGCATCGACTGATTTATCTCATTGCCTGTACTGCGATCCTCCATTATTGGTGGCATAAGGCGGGAAAGAACGATTTGAATACCGTAACAATCTATGCAGTTGTTTTGCTATTGCTGTTATGTTGTAGGATTCCTTATATTCGCAAGCTGTTAGGTAAGCGATCCACCATCTAAAGACATTCCGCTGATGCCCCTGTTTTCATATTGTCGTGCTTCACTTATTTCTATATTAGGCTTATTGCTGATTGGTCTTGGGTCTTCCCAAGTCATGGCGCAACAGGGCGACCAGAGTGTGAAGACCATAGCCGCTTTGGATGTTCCTCGCTACCTCGGCACTTGGTATGAGATTGCAAAGTTTCCGAACTGGTTTCAGAAAAAATGTGTTTCGAATACGAAGGCCGTCTATACCGCCAAACCAGATGGCAATCTTCGGGTTCTCAATAGCTGTAAGACTGCTACGGGGGAAACTTCAGAGGCAGAAGGCTTAGCTCGCCAGATTGGCGCGAAAGATTCGCCTAAATTGGAAGTGCGCTTTGCCCCTGAATGGCTTTCTTTTCTACCTTTGGTGTGGGGTGATTATTGGGTGATTGATTTAGATCCGCAATATCAGGTAGCGGCTGTGAGCGATCCTAGAAGAGAGTACCTTTGGGTTTTATCGCGGACACCCCAGCTCGATCCGAAAGTCTATGCCGATTTATTGCAGCGCTTGACGCAGCAACAATTTGATATTCAAAAACTTGAACTCACTTCTCAGAAGAATTAAAGTGCCTGAAAAGCGTATCGGCAATTACTTGCTCCCGCCCGGAATCGAAATTTTCGAGCGGGGTTGGTTATCAGCAAACAATGTTTTACTCTTTGGCGAAGAGGATGTTTCCTTGGTCGATAGTGGGTACTGTGCTCATCAGCAGATGACGCTTGATTTAGTCTCTAATGCGCTTAAGCAACATGACTTAAAAAACCTCAATAAAGTAGTCAACACCCATCTGCATTCTGATCACTGTGGCGGCAATGCGGCTTTATCAGGCGCATTTGATTCTGAGATTTGGATACCGGCAGCTGAGGCCATTGCTGTGCAAGATTGGGATGAGCATTTACTCAGCTTTCAACAGCTTGGACAAGAGTGTCCACGCTTTAGTCACCAAGCCCTCTTGGTGCCTGGTGAAGAAATTATCCTAGGTCCTTATCGCTGGCAAATTCTTGCAGCCCCAGGTCATGACAACCATTCAATTATGTTGTACCAAGAGCAGCATCAAATCTTGATTTCTGCTGATGCGCTGTGGGAGCAAGGGTTTGGGGTCATCTTTCCTGAGCTCTGGGGTGAGGGAGGTTTTGAAGAAGTAGCGCAGACCTTGGAGCTGATTGAAAGACTTCCCGTTGCCTTGGTGATCCCGGGACATGGAAAGCCTTTTACTGATGTAAAGCAGTCGATTGAGACTGCAAAATCACGCCTTGATTACCTCTCAAGCGATGCTGACCGTAATGCACGTCATGGCGCCAAAGTACTCCTCAAGTACAAGCTATTAGAGTGGCGCAGTCGGAAATTGGCAGATGCTAAGCAGTGGATTGCGGGTACGCCTGTATTAGAAAATATTCGTAAGCAGCTCAATATGAATGCGGAGGATTTTCAGGTTTGGCTGATAGAGGCCTTGGTGAAATCAAAGGCGGCAATCATCGAGAAAGATCGCTTAGTCAATCTTGACTAAAGCACTCCTCAGAAATTAAACGACAATTTCCCATAAAAAGACCAGTCGTAAATTGGATAGCTTTGCACTACCTGCTTACTAGCACCTACTGCGAATAAGAAGCTTTTATTAAGACGATGGGTCACCATGGCATCAAGCGGGACGAACCAACCACCGCCTCCACCCGTGTTCCAGGAGATTCCATTCTCATCCCAAAAACGAAGCTGAGTATTGGGAGTGAGATTAAAGCCCAGTGTCGGGAAAATATTGAGATTGCGAACTAGGGGTGGTTGATTGGGGTTGTTCGCAAATGAATTACTCTTAGTATCAAATCCGTACATATATCTTAAAAGAGGTGAAAAGTCAGAGAGAGGTGACTTACTTCCTTGGCGCGGTACATACACAGTGCCGATCTGAGGGCCTGCTGCCCATTGCCCGTAATTACCAAAGGGAAAGACAATTCGTCCGCCTAAGGTTCCCTCCCAGTTTTTCAGAACATTGGGATGATTTCCCCAGACGGTTAGCATCGTATTGCCAGCGCTGTAAGTACCCGTCTGATGTTGCGGAAGTTCAGGTCCGTAAGTTGAAACATAGGAGGTATCGAGTCGCATGGTTCCGCGCCACCGATCAAACTGCAGGGGCTGGTAGTACCGTAACTTGAGAGTATCGCTTTGAGTTTGCTCGCCAAACGTATCGTGATAACCCCAGAATTCTAGAATCCGCTGACTTGAATATTGATCGGATGCCTTCTCTAAGTTTAAAAAGCCTCCCGAGAACTTGCTTTCATCAGCCAAAGCTCCCCCCATGAATCCCAACAGAATCAATGAAGTAAGGGCGTGAGTGAAAATCCGCAACAATGTCATATACGCAGTAATATAAATGACTCAGTCAATTACAAAAAATAAGCAGAAAAATATGGAACATACAGTTTTAGTAACCGGCGCTACCGCTGGCTTTGGAGAGGCAACTGCTAGAAGATTTTTGGCAAACGGCCATAAGGTAATTGCTTTAGGTAGGAGGGTGGAGCGCTTAGAGGCTTTAAAGGCATCCCTTCCCATAGATCAGCAGTCTCGGCTACTGACCTTAGCTGTTGATGTTTGCGATAGCTCCAAAGTGGATGGTCTTGCGGCCACCTTACCAGCGGAGTTTGCCAAGGTGACAGTACTAGTGAATAACGCTGGATTGGCCCTAGGTTTAGAGCCGGCGCATCAAGCTTTTCTCACGGACTGGGATCAAATGATTGATACCAATATCAAGGGGCTGGTGCATATGACGCGCGCTTTCTTGCCAGGAATGGTGGAGCGTAAATGTGGTCACGTCATTAATCTGGGTTCGGTAGCGGCAAGCTATCCCTACCCGGGCGGTAATGTGTATGGTGGAACCAAAGCCTTTGTTCAGCAATTTAGCTTAAATCTGAGGGCCGATTTAGTTGGTACGCCAGTACGCGTTACCTGTGTTGAACCGGGTATGTGTTCTGGAACTGAGTTCTCGAATGTGCGCTTTAAGGGTGATGACGATAAAGCAGGCAAAGTCTACTCTGGTGTGAAAGCATTGAGTGCAGATGATGTGGCGGAAGCTATTTACTGGTCTGCTAATTTGCCAAGTCACATGAATATTAATTTAGTGGAGTTGATGCCAGTACAGCAGGCATTTAATCCTTTTCACATTCACCGTGGTGAGTTTTAAGGAGGCCTAGACTGTCGGTTTCCATTTATAAAACTTGGGATAGACACGCATCACTACAGGCCCATCAAAGTCCCAAGATTTGCAGGTTCCCAAATACAGCGGCGGTTTGTTGTCATCCGGGTCAAATAGAGCGCCCGGAATCGATTGAAAAGCAGCAGTAGCGATATTGCTGAGCAGTTCTCGCAAGTGGGTGCAGCCCTTGATGCCTCCAAGATGTTCATTAATCGTTTTGCGCCAACCTTTGCCAAGGCGTGCTCCAATCAATGCATCCATTGGGGGTATCACTTGCGGGCATTCTGGATGGGGGTGGCTATCCATGGCTACCTCAATTGCTTGAATGACCAATTCAGTATTGACGGTGATGCGAACCCACATATCGTGAAACGCTTGGCCTGGTTCCCAAGTTTTTCCGCCGGTCGTAAAGGGGTGAAATTTGAAGTCCCGTAAATGCGCCTCAATATCCCATAGGCCATCTTCTCGAGCATACCCCTGAAAGGTGATTTCACGAGTATGAAGTGGATTTCTGCTGGTTGGGCTTGAGAGCATGGTGACGGTAAGTAAGAAGCTAGGGGCGGTATATGACAATCATAACGGCTTCATTTGACAGTCGCAAAATCTCTTGGCTTTGTAGTATTCTCGGCAACATATGGCCAAACCGATCTCTCTTGAAAAAATATTGTTTAGCCAAGGCTTTGGCACTAGGCGCTATTGCAGCGATTTGGTTTATGCCGACCTCGTCAAGGTCAATGGTGTTTTGGCAGAAGATCCGGAAGAGCGTATCGCCACTGAAGGATTGCTGCTTAATGTGGAGGGTCAAGATTGGGAGTTTCATGAAAAAGCCTACATCGCCTTTAACAAGCCACCAAACTATGAATGCTCACACAAAACTACGCATCATCCCAGTGTCTACAGTTTGCTACCCAAGCCTTTTGTTGAGCGGGGTTTGCAATGTGTTGGACGTTTGGACTACGACACTACCGGCTTAATTTTGATCTCAGATGACGGTCAGTTTATTCATAAGATGACTACACCAAAGAAAAATATTGGTAAGGTCTATGAGATCACCACGCCCGAGCCCATTACCCAAAAACAGATAGACAACTTACTAAATGGCGTTGTTCTGGACGACGATCCAAAGCCCTGTTTTGCCACAGCATGTCAGCAGCTTGGTGAGAATGTATTGGCAATGACTATTGTTGAGGGTCGTTACCATCAGGTGAAGCGAATGATGGCTGCCGTGGGTAATCATGTTGCGAAGCTTCACCGAACAGAAATCGGTCAATACGTCATGCCTGCTGATTTGGTAGAAGGTGAGTGGCGCTGGCTTTATCCGGAAGATTTACAGAAACTGTCTAAGAGTGTGGACGCCCCAATTGCCTAAACCCAAACCCCTTGCAAATGATTTTGACTTTGCAGCAATATTGCCTGATTGGCAGGTAAATCTCGCTACTCAAGAGCTAGGTCGGACATTTGTATTTGGGGATTTCAAGAGCGCATTTCAATTTATGACTCTATGTGCACACTTTGCTGAGGAATTAGACCACCACCCGGATTGGTCTAATTCTTGGAATAAGGTATCCGTGAGCTTGAGCACCCATTCAATGAAGGCTTTGACCGAGCTCGATATCACCATGGCAAAAGCCATGGATCAATACGCTCTTCAAATATTGGCTTAATTCGATTTACTGAGCTTCCTCATCATCTTCATCTTCTGAGGTGATGCTCATCAGGATGGTTGCCAGGAGACCATAGACAACTTCAGTAGCGATCATGCCATCTTCATCAAGCTCATCAATTAGATCATTCAAGCAATCTTCTGTTGGCTCATTTAAGAGTGTCATGGCGCATTCGCACCCGTAGTCAAAATCTTCGTCGTTTTGGGTTTGAGTGTCGTTCGTCATAAGAATCCTTTAAGTGATGCTGCAGAATAGCAAATAAAGCCTCGCTCGCCCAGCCCTATTATTTCAGCAGGGCGAGAACTTCTTTGAATGCTGGATTTTGAGCTGTCTTAAGCCATTCAAACCCGAGCATCTCCGCCGTAATGAGTCGTGCCCCAGCAATTTGTAATCGATCAAGCGCTATTTGCTTATCGAGTGCTCGGCGTGAGCCAACTCCGTCTACCACTATCGAAACATCGTAACCCTCGTCTATTAACTTGAGCGCTGTTTGCATTAAGCACACATGAGTTTCACATCCCATCAGAATGCATTGCTGACGATTATTGGGGATAGATTGAATCAAACCATCGGCACAGGCATTGAAATGTTCTTTATGAATCGTTTCGCTACAAAAAGTCTTAATGGACTCAATATTGGCCCCTAAACTTTTTGGGCTTTGTTCCGTAGCAATAATTGGAATTTTAAGTAGTTGGGCAATTTGAGCAGTGCGGATACATTGCTTCAGTACAGCCTCGCCTTGATCAATTGCTGGCATTAGGCGCCCCTGTAAATCGATCAAGATGAGGATTGAAGTTTCTGGGTGAATTTGAGTTGATTTGTTCACAGTAGCAGGCTCACGGTTTGAAAGTCAGGGTCATCATTCATGCTGGTGATCTGAAAGCCCAGATCAGAAACTAGATTAAGCATTCTCGAATTCTTGCTCAAGACGTACCCAAGCATTTCTTGAATTCCATTTTCTTTTGCATGTTCTATGAGGTCAAGCATCAAATGCGTACCGACACCATGGGCAGTATGGCTATCACTCACGCTGAGAGAAAACTCACAAACATTCTGATTGGGTGGGGTCACATATCGGGCGATGCCGATAACCTCCTCAGCTCCAGCCGGGTTTGACATGACTGCAAGCAAAGCCATTTCTTTCTTGTAATCTAGATCCAAGATGTCATCTAGAAAGTCATCTGGAAGTTTGGAGATTGCATGGGCAAATCGGAGATAACGACTTTCGGGTGAGAGGTGATTAAACAGCTCAATAATTCGCTCTCGATCATCCGATTGAATAGGGCGAATCAGGTAATGAGCCTCATCGCTAGGCGAAAAAGTCTTATTGGTAAATGCGTTCGGCATGTTCATGAATTGGGATATGCAAGTCTTGATATTTCAGCATACCCTTTTTATGCATTTGCTCAAACCCTTTTAGCCCTAAAATAGACTTCTACTCATTTCGCGCTTGGCAAGTCCTTCATGATTTCTTTGGTTCAAGCTTTTAACGACCACTCTTTCGCCTTTTTTGTATTGGCGTCCATTAGTGTCATCGTGGTTGGAATTTCTAAAAGTGGATTTGGTGCAGGCTTGGGAGTGCTGTCATTGCCGCTGATGGCGAGTCAGTCAAGCATCCATGAAGCCTTGGCTATCTTATTGCCACTCTTAATTGCGATTGATTTGGTGGGGTTAAGGCGATTTTTGAAAAACGCCGACTGGCGAATATTGAAGTTGGTTCTTTTGCCGGCTGCATTCGGAATGTTGCTGGGTTATCTTTTTTTCTCCGTCATTACCCCTAAAATTCTTTCTCTCTCGATCGGTATTTTTACTTTACTATTTTTAATTCAAAGTTTAGTAATGTCGCGCTTGGATCTTAAGGGGGCTAAGCCATTCCCATGGCTTGGAAGATTGATGGGAGGGGTATCTGGCTTCACCTCTTTTGTTGCGCATATAGGCGGCCCCCCAATTACGATCTACATGTTGAGGGAGAGAGTTTCCCCAATGATCTATACCTCTACATTAGGTATATTTTTTACGGTGATGAATTTTGGCAAGCTAGTGCCGTATGCCTATCTTGATTTGCTGAACTTTGACCAGTTGGCTACATCAATCCTCTTGTTACCCTTGGTACCGGTTGGTGTGTATTTGGGGTTTTATTTAGCTGGGAAGATTTCAGCAAAATGGTATTACATCATTGTCCAATTTTTCTTATTGGTCGCGAGTATTAAATTAATTGCTGATGGCCTGCTTGCCTAACTTGGCTGAGAAAGACTTATGCATACCTTGACTCGGCTTAAAGCAATTGTTATTTTCGGAATAAGCTTTAGCTTGTCTTTTCCAATGACTGTAATTGCGCAGACATTCTCCCCCTATACTCCCCAGCAAATCCAGGAGTTTAATAATCAGCCGATTGCGCCTATAGAAACTCCTGCAGGCCCAGTGTATTTAGAGGCTCCTCCTGTAGGTCAAAAATCAAATGCACCTTTTGATTCTCGCTACATCAAAAATCCAGATGGTGAGGAGCAGGCCGAAGCGCAGAGTTCTGAATCGGCTGCACCCTTTGAGCCAATCCCCTCCACCCTTACCTTCTAGTAATACCTAGCTGTTAAGATTGTTTCTATACTTTAGAAAAGAGTAACTATGAAATTCCATATCATCCGTTTTCTTACTGGGGCCTTCCTGTCCATAGGTTTTGTAGGCTTTTCCTGCGGCCAAGATGCTTTACCAGTCAACGCGGCTGCCTCTGTTAATGGCGTGATTATTACAAACGATACAGTTGAGCAGGGCATTCAGGCGGCATTGTCTCAAGGTCAAAAGGATTCCCCGGAACTTCGCAAGGCAGTCTTGGGAAAAATGATTGAAATTGCTCTCTTATCGCAACAAGCAGATAAAGATGGGCTCGCAAATTCTGAGCGGGCCAATACTCAACTGGCTCTAATTCGTCAAAACTATTTAGCAGACCTAGAGTTGTCTACTTATATGTCACAAAATCCGGTGAGTGATGTCGATGTCCAAGCTGAGTACAACCGTGAGATTGCTTCCCTAGGATCGCAGGGCATGATTGTGGAATACAAGGTAAGTGATATTGCTGTTGCTACTGAGGCTGATGCACAAGCTGCACTAGCCAGAATCAAAAAAGGTGAGTCTTTCGATAAGGTGGCGAGGAGTGTTTCACTCGCGCCAAATAAGGTTCAGGGTGGCGCTGTAGGTTGGGTGCAAGCAGGGCAGACTTTGCCGCAGATTGCCAGCGTATTAATAAGCTTATCCAAGGGTCAGGTTTCTCCGGCGCCGATTCAGATGCCTCAGGGCTGGTATTTAATTAAATTGGAGGATAAAAAATCTAGCAAGCCTCCAACATATGAGCAAGCTAAGGCGGCTATTCGCAATGGTTTGATGCAGAAAAAGCAGTTTGAATTCTTATCCCAATTGCGTCAGGGCGCCAATATCGTCGTACGCTAATCCAATAGAAGCTGAGCTGAGACCATAAAAGGGCGCCCAAGAGCGCTCTTTTGCATTTCTACTCGCCTCTAGTGGTATTTCTCTATCTCAATAGCCCGCATTCAGGAGTAGATTGAAAAAATCACTGATTAAATAAGGGGGCGTAAATGAGCAAGAATCCATTTGATTTAGGTGCAATGGCAAATCAAGCTAAGGGCATGAAAGCTGCTCAAGCAGCAGGCCAAGCTGCGTTGACTAGTGCCCAGGAGATTGCGCAGCTAAATCAGCGCGCTGCTCAAGAACTTTCTTCGCGATTGCAAGCCAAAGTAGCAGAGCTCATGAAAACCCAAGACCCTAAAGCAGCATTTGATTATGTGCATGCTGAAGTGTTGCAAGACGCCGCAAAAGAAGTTGCCGAGTATCAATCTCAACTTTTTCAAGCCTTGGCAAGTGGTAACAAGGAGTTGGCAAAAATTGCAGAAACGATGATTAAAGAATCACAGCATGATTTAATTCATTTTGTGAATGAAGCTACTCAAAATGCTCCAGCAGGCACCGAGCCTTATACCTCTGTATTCAAAGCCTCCTTCAATAATGCACTGCAAAATTTTGAGTTGATACGTGCTGCAATGGCAGACTCATTTGTGAGCTTTGAGAAAAACGTTGAAAATATGAGTAAGTTTTCAACTGCACAAAAGAGCGCCACCTCACAAAGTTCGAAAAAGAAATAACACTCTTTATATAACGAGCTTGGCAATCATGGCATAAAGAGGGATGCCTAAAATAATGTTGAATGGGAAGGTGATTCCCAAGGACATCCCCATATAGATTGCTGGATTTACCTCAGGCAAGGCATGTCGTAAAACTGCTGGTACGGCAATATAAGATGCGCTAGACGCTAAAACCATCAGCAAAATGGTATTACCAAGCGGCAAGCCAATGAGTTTGCAGAGTGCCAATGCGATGAGGGCATGTGAGAGTGGCGAGGCAATTGCGTAGAGCAGAGTGATGGGTGGCTTGCCTTGTAGGCCTTGAATATTGCGGGCTGCCATCAGGCCCATATCCAGCAGAAAAAATGCGAGCATTCCTTTAAAAAGATCAATTGAGAATGGCGCCATTAATTTTTGGCCATCATCTCCGCTTACCAAACCAACCACCATGGACCCCAGTAGTAGGAGTTGTGCGCCATCAGTGAATGACTCATGCAGTATTTTGGAGATGCCTGTTGCTTGAGTTTGAGTTTGAGTTTGAGTTTGATTTTGACTTGCATGCGCAGTCCTGGCTTTATTGGCCAATAGAATTGCCAAGATGATCGCTGGAGACTCCATCAGCGCCATCGCTGCAGCCATGTGACCGCCATAGCTAATATTGAATTGGTCTAAATATTGGGTGGCTGTGATGAAGGTAACTGCGCTGACAGACCCGTAAGTTGCTGCAATCGCTGCAGCATCAAACGCATTGAGCTTGGTCCTGAGAATTTGATAGCCAACGATGGGGATGAGAATGGCTAGAAAGACTGCAAGCCCAAGTGAGAGTGCGATTTCTGCGGTGAAGCCGGATTTATGTAAGGCAAACCCTCCTTTAAGACCTAAAGCCATTAATAGGTAGAGCGATAGAAATCGAGCAATCGGTTGCGGAATTTCTAGGTTCGATTTAACTGCGCCGGCAAACGCGCCAAATATAAAAAAGAGAATTGCGGGATCTAAAAAACTTGCCATTGCTTAGCGCCTAATAATCGCTTCTACTAGTGGATGCTGAATTTTCTTCTCTGGGCGAATAGCATAAAAATATTCGTGAATATCTTCACATTTACCGATCATGTCAATGTGATAAGTTTCCTTTAAATCTTTTTTGATAATCTCCCCTGCTGGGAAGACTCCTAGGCCACTGGCTGCAAAGGTTTTGAGTAGTGCACTATCCTCAAACTCCCCTGCAATATTGGGGATTATTCCGTTTTGAATAAACCATTGATCTATTAGGTAACGTGCCGTGGAATGGGCGGTAGGTAGCAGAATTGGTAAATCACCAAGACATTCAGGAAATGCCTTCTTGGATTGCTGGATTATTTTTTTAGGGCCAAACCAAGCAATTGAGGACTTAATTAGTTCCTGGCTGTAGACATGAAGATTTTTGTTGATTGGGGCAGGCCTGTCAGCTAGGACAATATCTAGTCGATGTAAAGCTAGATCCGCCAGGAGATCTTCAAATTCGCCCTCGTGTGCGATGAGTTGCACATCATCTTTTTCTAAGATTGGCTCCAGCAGCTGTTTAGTAACTAGCTTTGGTAGGCCGTCGGATACGCCAACTGTGATTTTTATTTTTTTAGTGCTTGCCGCTTCTCTTACCGCTTCAGGTAGCCGCTCGCCTAATAGAAAAATTTGATCGGCGATTTCGAGGGCAGCAAATCCAGATTCAGTTAGGGCAATTCCCCGACCAGCCGGCTTGAATAGTAGGTATCCAAGCGATTTTTCCAATTCATGCACTTGAGCGCTAATAGTCTGAATGGCGATATTGAGGCGTTCGGCTGCCTTGGACATGCTGCCTTCCTTAGCAACTACCCAGAAATAGTAAAGGTGACGGTAGTTATAGAGCATTTTGACTCTCAGTTTTTTACGAAATTATTATCAATATATATCTGCTTTTTGTTAAGTGCAAACCGGCCTACATTAACCCCATAGAAATCCATGGAATTCATGGGTGATTTTTTAGGAGACGAAAGTGGAACTATTTAGCCCGGAATTTTTCTCGGCATTACTAGCAATTATTGTGATTGACTTAGTACTCGCGGGTGACAACGCAATTGTTATTGCGATGGCTGCTAGAAACTTGCCAGCACATCTACAGAAGAAGGCAATCGTTTGGGGTGCTGTAGGCGCTATTGCGGTACGTAGCGCCATGACCTTGTTAGTGGTCTATTTACTCAAGATTCCTGGATTGATGTTGGTAGGCGGTCTGCTATTGGTTTGGATTGCTTACCGGCTACTCAATCCCGCACAAGAGAATGATGAGCATGGTCATGCCTCTACGACATTTTGGGGTGCAATGAAAACCATTGTGATTGCCGATGCCATCATGGGTTTGGATAACGTACTCGCTGTGGCGGGTGCATCGCACGGCAGTTATGTGCTCGTTGTACTTGGACTGTTAATCAGCATCCCAGTCGTTATCTGGGGCTCTACACAAATACTCAAGTTGGTTGAGCGCTACCCTTCAGTAACGTATTTGGGTGCTGGCGTACTGGCATGGACGGCCGCAAAAATGATGACCTCTGAGCCGATCTCTCAAGACTGGCTTGCATCTCAAAGCCCGGCTTTGGAATACCTTCTTCAAGTAGTAGTTGTATTGGGTGTATTAACTAGTGGCTTTATTAGAAGTAGACGTGCGCTTGAAGATGTAATTGCTCCTTCGGTGGTTATTCCGGAGTCTGCAAATTTCGTTTCACCACAGCAGTCCTCTAATTTTGGAGAAAATACAATGAGCAACATTCTGATTCCGGTAGATGGTTCCAAAAACTCAGATATGGCAGTAAAGCATGCTGCAAGGACTTATGGACAAGATCCAAATGTACATTTTCATCTGTGCAATGTGCAGCCAACCCTATATCGTCATATTGGGAAATTTTTGAGTAAGCAAACAATTAATGAGTGGCATGCTGAGCGCGCAAGTCAGGCTGCGGCATCCGCATCTAGTTATCTCGAGAAACAAGGCCTGAGCTTTTCCTTTACCTATGTATGCGGCGACAAAGGTAATGCTATTCGCGATGAAGCCATTCGACTTAAGTGTGACCGTATTGTGATTGGCACTTCAAAGCAAAACTCTTTAAGTAGATTGTTTGAAAACTCTACTACTGCCAAGCTGCTGGAGATCAGTGATATTCCGGTTGAGGTTGTGACTGGCAGCTCATTACCCGCTCTTGAGCGTTGGGGAATTCCAGCCCTGGGTGCTGGCGCAGCAACGGCTTTGATGGCTGTAGTAATCGATTAGTTTTAATCCAGCAGTTCTCTTTTTGCCCTCGTTTGAGGGCATTTTTTTGTCTAAAAATATATTCAGTTAAATACTGAATAAAAATCAACTTTAGTCTTCTTTATTAGGATATAAAAGTTATCTATTCTGTATCTGTCTTTAACGGAGGAGATAAGTATGGATGTAACCCTAGAAACTAAAGAGGCGATTGATTCAGAATTAAAAAATTTCACAGAGAGTCGTGTCAAATTTTCTTTAAAGCGACTTTTTTGGATGGTGCGAAAAATCCATATTCGATATTCGGCGACTCCATCCTCAAAGACGGCCTGTAATCAAAATTGCTCTATTAGCTTGGAGACATTTGATCACCATCAAATCGAAGTCAGTATGACTGCTAGAGATAAGCGGGCAGCGTTAGAAATGTGTCTCAAGAAGACATATAGGCTTGTTCAAAAAGCATTCCATAAAAGCCAACAATATGGGCGCTTTTCAAAACACGTCTATGTATGAGTGATTTGCCTCAGTCTCGGTATATTTGCCATAAGTATGATCTAATCTTAGTTGTACATATGGGGAGTAGCCTGCTCGGTCATCCGAGTCTCCTATGCCGACAGTTCGACCTTTGGGTCCGGTATAGGAGTGAGTTGACATCAAGGCAAGACCATTTAAATTTTATAAATGGTTATCTTTTGAATTTGCAGCCCCAAGCCTTGATTTATCCCCTCAAAACCGTGCTGAGATCCCTTATTTGGGGAATTTCTCGTATTTTTGTCATGACTGCGCGGGATAATGAAGAATTCTATTTATTCTCTAAAATTGAACTAATGAATCGCTTAAAGTCTTTGTCAATGCTCGCTGGCTGCATCCTGTTCGCAGGCAGTGTCGGTGCGCAAAGTCAAAAGGCGCTGACGATTAATGAACTGATTGGCATTGCGCTGGAGTCGAGTCCTCAAGTTCTAGCGGCTCGCGATCAATCAAGAGCGGTTAAAGGGCAGCTATCTTCCGCTCGCGCCATTCCCAATCCTGAGTTTGAGCTCAATACTGGGCAACAAAAATCTGCGTCCGGTCCATTGACTACTGGTAATGTTTCTTCATGGTCTGTAACGCAGCCCCTGGATATGCCTTACACCCGCTATCCCAGAGTGAATGCAGCAGAAGCGAATGTACGTGCTGCAGAGGCTACTCGTATTGCCTTTGAAATTGAAATGATTTCTAGAGTACAGCAACGCTTTTATGAATTGATGCGTCGTGAGGCGGAATTAAAAGCTGCAGAAGAGGATTTAGGTTTAACGAAGCAAATTCGCGATCGCATGCAAATTCGTTATGACGTTGGCGAGACCGCTCGATTTGAATTGATTCGTGCGCAAACGGAGTTTCTCAATGCGCAAATTAACGCTGAATCCAGCAAGCTCAGAGTTGAGCAGGCCAAGGGTCAGCTGAGGCAAGTAGTAGGGCACAAGCTGCCTACTGACTATGAGGTAGTTGCACAGCCTGTCAAGATCGAGCCCTTGCCTTCTTTGCCTATCTTGCTGAGTGAGCTGCATGCCCAAAGTCCAGAGTTACAGAGGGCAAAAGCTGAGGTTGAAGCAACTGAATCTAAGCTCAGCTTTGAGCAAAACTCCCGCTTACCTCGTCTGTCCATTAAGGCTCAGCAATATAACGACCCCAACTTCACTGACCGCCTTTATGGCTTGGTGGTGAGCATTCCTATTTGGGACTTCAAGGGTGGTCAGATAGCTGAGGCAGAGGCTAACGCATCTAAAGCCAAGAACCAGCTTAATGCGCAAAGTCAAAATCTGGAGCAGCAACTAGAGACGGCCTATAAGCTTTATCAGATGACAAGTTATCAGGTGAAGGTGTTGGATCAGGAGGTGGTTCAGTTGGCATCTAGTGCGCGACGAATTGCAGAAGTTTCTTACCGCTACGGAGAGCGGGGAATGCTTGAGTATTTGGATGCGCAAAGAACCTTCAGAGTAGCTCGTAATGATTTGATCAAGGCTCGCTTTGATCTGGCCTCTGTCGTTACGGAGATTCAACGTTTGAGGGCAACTCCAGAGTGGATTGCAAAAATTGAGAGTGGAAAGCAATGAATCAAGAGTTCGCAAAAATGAAGGATAAGTTAAAGAGTTTGTACTCTCACTATTTGGCGATTGCAAAAGTCTATGTAAAAGAGTGGGTGGCGACCGTTATTAAAGCGCAGCATGATTTTTATATGCTGACCCATGAGTGGTTCAGTACGCATTTACCTCGTGTAGCACAGCAATACGATAAGAGTCCTCAGTGGACGCAAAAAGGACTTTTTTACTTCCCTTGGTTCTGTCTTTTTCTGATCATCCTGAATTACTTCAATGTGTTTGATCGTAGCCCTACCATCAAGTCTGTGCAAGATCCTAACGTCGTGATTGTGAATAATGATTTACGCAACATGATTACGGATGGACGAATTTACACTGGATCCTTTGTTGAGGAACTGCGTGCATCTGGACGGATTGATTTCAATGAATTATTCCTATCGCGGATTGGCGCAAACGTGACAGGCCGCGTTTCTGAAATCTTGGCAATCCCGGGTCAGATTGTGAAGCAGGGTGATATTTTGGCGAAAATTACCTCTACAGAATTGACGCAATCCCAGCTGTCTTTTTTAAAGGCGAAGAGTGCAAGTCAGTTGGCTGACCAAGCTGCTAACCGTGCCAGAATTTTGTATAAAGAAGATGTGATTGCCTTAGCGGAATTACAAAAGCGCGAAGCGGAGGCCAGCAGCGCAAAAGCAGAGTATCGGGCAGCCAACGACCAGTTACGCGTTCAAGGAATGGATCAGCCTAGTATTGATCGCTTAGCAAAATCGGGTGTGATTGAATCAACTAATAATGTTATTGCAACGATTCCCGGTGAAATTGTTGAGCGTAAGATCAACAAGGGCCAGGTAGTTCAGCCTGCTGACGCTCTGTTTACTGTTGCTGATTTAGGCTCTTTATGGGCGGTCTCAGAGATTCCGGAGAGCAATGCTTACTTGATTCATAAGGGTCAAAAGGTCACCTTAATTATTCCCGCACTCAGAAATGCCGAGATTGAGGGCATCGTTGCTCACGTCGATTCCATCGTAAATCCACAAACTCGTACGGTAGTTGTCAGAATGGAAGTGCCTAACAAAGATGCTCTTATTAAGCCTGGAATGTTGGCTACCATGATGATTGAAAGTCAACCTACTGAAAGATTATTGGTTCCATCCAGTGCAGTTATTCGTGAAGATAATCATGATCATGTCTTCATTCGTGAGGATGAAGACACCTATCGCATGATCACCGTTAAATTGGGACCAGAGGGTAAAGGTTATCGCCCTGTAATTTCTGGCTTAAAGGATGGTCAGGAGATCGCTGTTAATGGCGCATTCCACTTAAATACCGAACGTAAGCGACAGTTGAGCGGCGGCTAGTCACCATGATTGAAAAAATTGTTCGCCTCTCACTGCAACAGCGTTTATTAGTTGTCATCATTGCGCTCGTACTCTTTGTTGCAGGATTGCTGGCAACGAAACGTCTTTCAGTAGACGCATTCCCGGATGTGACTAACGTTCAAATCCAAATTGCAGCAGAGGCACCAGGCAGATCCCCAGAAGAGGTTGAGCGATTCGTAACAGTGCCAATTGAGTTGGGCATGACCGGTTTGCCTGGTTTAACTGAAATGCGCTCACTCAATCGTAATGGCCTATCAGTCATTACTTTAGTGTTCACAGAAAAGACGGATCTCTATTTTGCAAGGCAGCTTGTTACCGAGCGTTTGATTGAGGTTGCTTCTGCTATGCCGGTGGGCATCACTCCCGTTATGGCACCTCCATCGACTGGTTTAGGTGAAATTTATCAATACACCCTCGATCACCCTTCGGATGGCGATCGGCAGTTGACAGTTGAGGAATTGGAAGAGCGTCGCACCATTCAGGATTGGGTAGTTCGACCGATGTTGCGCTCGATTGCGGGCGTAGCAGAGATCAATACGCAGGGCGGTTACGCACGCGAGTACCAGGTCTTGGTCAATCCAGAAAGATTGCGTCACTATCAAGTAGGCCTTCGCGACATTTATGAAGCCCTTGCCAGAAACAATGCGAACTCAGGAGGCGGGCAGCTGCCTAGTTATGCGGAGCGCTATCTCATTCGCGGAGTGGGCTTAGTTACCAAACCTGAAGACATCGGAAAAATTATTCTCAAGGAAGTAAAGGGTATTCCGGTCTACGTCAAGAATGTGGCTGAAGTCACAATCGGTAGCGAAATTCGACAAGGTGCCGCTATCAAGAATGGCTATACCGAAAGTGTTGCCGGCATCATTCAAATGATTCGTGGCGGTAATGCGCGCGAGGTGGTCAACCGTATCAAGCTCAAGGTTGCCGAGATTAATGAAGGTAAGTTATTGCCTGATGGCTTACAAATTGTTCCTTTTTACGATCGTACAGACCTGGTAAATGCCGCGATGTTTAATGTGGCTAAGGTTTTGATTGAAGGCGTCATTCTCGTAGTAATCCTTTTATTTCTATTCTTGGGTGACGTTCGCTCCTCTCTGATTGTGGTTGCGACCTTAATCCTGACGCCGCTACTAACCTTCCTGGTGATGAATCGTTATGGCATCTCTGCCAACCTGATGTCACTTGGCGGTCTCGCGATTGCGATTGGAATCATGGTGGATGGGTCGGTTGTGGTGGTAGAGAATACCTTTGCTAAATTAGGTGAACGACTAAAAACAGGTGAGTCAAAGATTCGTATTATTTTGGAAGCCGCCACCGAAGTTGGTACACCGGTGCTGTTTGGTGTTGGCATCATCATTTTGGTTTTCATGCCGCTTCTGTCTTTGGAAGGCATGGAAGGAAAAATGTTTGCCCCAATGGCGATTACGATTGCTATTGCACTCACAATTTCATTAATTCTTTCATTTACCTTGTCGCCAGTCTTGTGTTCTTACATCCTGAAGGGGGGAAGTGAGGATGACACCAAGATTGTTGCTCGTTTGCGAACCCCTTATGAACGTTGGTTGCATTGGTGTCTTGCGAATCCAAAGCTGGTTGTCAAAAGATCGTTAATAGGATTAGTTGCCAGCATCATCGGATTTACGCTCCTTGGAAAAGCCTTTATTCCAGTGATGCAAGAAGGCTCCATTACGCCAGTCATTGTGCGTGCCCCGAACATTTCTTTAGATGAATCTATCAAATTGGAGTTTGAGGCAATCAAACGCATCATGACCATCCCGGATGTGAAGATGGCCGTATCTCGCTTAGGTAAGGGTGAGTCACCTGCAGATCCTGGGCAGCCAAATGAATCGGATCCGATTGTGACACTCAAGCCTATTGGTGATCGTAACTTTAGTCAGGAAGAAATTGCCCAGCAGATTCGTGACAAGTTAAAAACTTTACCGGGTATTGAGCTTTCTATTTCACAGCCAATTGCAGCACGCGTAGATGAAATGGTCTCCGGCGTTCGCTCTCAGGTTGCTATTAAGATTTTTGGAGATGATCTGGTTGTTCTACAAAAGTTAGGCGGTCAGATTAGTCAAATTCTGACCAAAATGAAGGGTAGCAACGACTTGCGCATTGAGCAGGCCTCTGGACAAAATTATTTAAATATTAGTATCAATCGCGATGCAATCGCTCGGTATGGCATTAACGTTTCTGATGTGAATGATGTGATTGAAACCGCTATTGGCGGTAAACAAGCCAGCATTGTTTACGAAGGGGAGAGAAGATTCCCCTTGCTATTGCGTTACCCAGCCCCTTACCGAGACAACATAGATGCAATCAGCAATATTATTTTGCATTCCCCAGATGGAGCTCAGGTGCTATTGCGAGATCTAGCGGATATTGCGCTTGTCGATGGACCTGCACAGATCTCTAGAGAGTCTGGCAAGCGTCGTTTGGTAGTAGGTGTGAACGTTGACGGGCGAGATCTTGGTGGCTTTGTTAAAGAAGCGCAAGAATTGATTGCGAAACAAGTGGAACTTCCACAAGGCTATTCATTGCAATGGGGTGGCCAGTTTGAAAACATGCAACGCGCAATGGCACGTTTAATGATCATCATTCCCTTAACGATTCTGGCGATCTATTTTTTACTCTTCATGCTGTTCAAGTCATTACGCTTAGCCGGATTAATTATTTTGGTCTTACCATTTGCCTCGATTGGTGGTGTATTTGGCTTATTTATAACTGGCGAGTATTTATCTGTACCGGCTGCTGTAGGCTTCATTAATCTCTGGGGTATTGCGGTGCTCAATGGTGTAGTACTGATCTCATTCATTAAGCAATTACGCGAAGACGGTTATTCCATGGAAGATGCACTCTTACATGGTTGCGGCCATCGCTTTAGGCCAGTCATGATGACTGCTTCAGTTGCTATGCTGGCTTTGGTGCCCATGCTCTTTTCTGGCGGCCCGGGCTCTGAGGTGACGCGTCCGCTGGCCGCGGTGGTAATTGCAGGACTAATTACCTCAACCGCATTAACATTACTAGTACTGCCCGTCTTGTACAGATGGTTTGAAGATAAAGAGGTAGAAGCATGATGGAAGTGAAGGCGGTCATTCGCCCAAATAAATTAGCTGCTCTCAGAACAGCATTGTTGGAGACCCCCGGGTTTCCAGGTATGACTGTGACCAAAGTTGAAGGCTGCAGCGCACCGAATCGAACAGCTAAATTCAATATCAAAGATGAGCTCACGGATTACTCAGCAAAAGTGAAGATTGAAATTGTTTGTAATGATGAGATTGCAGAGGTCATCATGGACCGCATCGTCACTATTTGCCAAACAGGTCAAGTTGGAGATGGTGTGGTTTGGTGTACCGAGGTGCCTAAAGCTTTCTTTATTTCCAAGACATCGACCTAGGCGTACCTATCAATTCTTCGGTATGATGATTTGAGTGATTTGCTAAATTATTCTCAGCCCTCTTGGAGACCATTTTGAAAAATATTATCGATCGTATTGACCACATTGTTTTGACGGTGACTGATATTGAACTCACTACACAGTGGTATGAAAAAGCCTTGGGTTTTGAGCGGGAGTTTTTTACTGGGCCAGAAGGTCAGCCACGTTATTCATTGCGCTTTGGGCAATTAAAAATCAATCTTCAAGATAAAAATACAGAAACACCTACAAAAGCCAAGGTCCCTACGATTGGTTCAGGAGACTTTTGTCTGATTTCAGCAATTCCATTGGATGACTTTATCGCGCATCTGCAGAAGCAAGGTGTTGCTATTGATGTCGGTCCTGTCCCTAGGCGAGGCGCTCTCGGGCCAATTCGTTCAGTCTACTTGCGCGACCCAGACAATAACCTCGTAGAGGTTGCTGAATACGTTTAGTGTTGATCTGGATCTGATGCGCCCAACTGGCGTGCTAGGTCCAGAAAGTCTTTTGCATGGTAATTGGTAAATTGCTCTACATGCAGATCATTGCGCAGATGATTTTTACCAAACTCCAATGGCCGCTCAATAAACGCTGTTTGTAATCCACAGGCATGAGCAGCTTCGAGATCATCCTTGTGTGCCGCAACTAACATCACCTCTTCGGCAGAAAGATTAAAGATCTCTGCTACCCCCAAATACGTTTCAGGGTCTGGTTTGTAGTGACGGAATACTTCTGCCGAAAGAATTAAGTCCCAAGGTAGGCCAGCATTTTTAGCCATATTGGCCAATAAACCCATATTGCCATTTGAGAGAGTCACAATCGTGAATTGACTCTTGAGCTGATGTAGACCTTCAACAGCTTCCGCCCAAGGATTGAGTCGATGCCATACGAGGTTGAAGTCCTGTATTTGCGCTTCAGATAAAGAGTTAATTTTGAAGGTCTTCAGAACATCATCTAGGATCATGCGGTGCAGATCATCAATCTTGGTCCACGGCAGCTCTCCAGAGCGCACTCTAGCCATAGCTGGCCTATAGCCTTGTCGCCAAGCTGTGGCAAAAGCATCGGGATCGGCCTGTAGACCCAGTCGAGTGACCTCGGCGGCTATGGAGCCATGCCAGTCAACCACTGTGCCAAACACATCAAATGCGAGAACCTTTGGTTTTGTATTCATGGGTAGATTATTCATTAGCTTGAAAAATTTTGCTGGAGATTATTCTGCTCGATTGCTGGGCTTGGAGCCATGTTGGGTATGAAGTCATACAAGTCATACATTGCAAAGAATTGCTAGAATGTCAAAGACCCAAAAAGGGCGCTAGATCAAATAAGGACAGAATCATGGGCGGTATTTCTCAGTGGGAAAAACTTAATGTTGAGCTAACAGCAGCTCTTGGAAGCTCTGTTCATTTTGATACAGCTCATCAGGCCGTTTACGCTTCTGAGGCATCCAACTATCGCCAGATTCCGATCGGGGTTGTTACCCCTAGAAATACTGAAGAATTTGTTAAAGGTATCGAGATCTGCCATCGCAATAAAGCGCCAGTGCTCATGCGTGGTGCTGGCACCTCCATGAATGGTCAAACAGTCAATAACGCCGTAGTGTTCGATATCTCGAAGTATTGCAACCATATTCTTGTTTTAGACCCGGGTGCTGGCAATGCCATTGTTGAGCCAGGCGTGATTTGTGATTCATTGCGTGATGCTGCTGAGGTGCATGGTTTAACTTTCGCGCCAGACCCATCCACTCATAGCCGTTGCACTTTGGGTGGCATGGTTGCCAATAATTCTTGTGGTGCCCACTCGGTAATGGCGGGTAAGACACTCGAAAATACCGAAGCTTTAGAAATTCTGACCTATGATGGCGAGCGTTTTTGGGTTGGCCCAACTTCCGATCAGGAGTTGCAAGAGATTATTGCTGCTGGTGGACGCAAAGGTCAGATCTATCAAGACTTGTTGAGTTTGCGTGATCGTTATGCTGATTTGATTCGAGCACGCTTTCCGAACATTAAGCGTCGTGTTTCTGGTTACAACTTAGATCAGCTATTGCCGGAGAATGGATTTAACGTCGCACGTGCCTTGGTGGGCACTGAGGGCACTTGCGCACTCACTTTAGCCGCTAAAGTTCGGTTAGTGAAGAGCCCTGCTAAACGCGTAGTTCTGGTTTTGGGTTTTGATGATATTTATCTAGCAGGTGATGCTGTTCCTGAGTACCAATCCTTTAACCCTATCGCGATCGAAGGTTTGGATTACAAAATTATCCGTGGCTTACAAGAGCGTAATCTGGCTAAAGCGGAAATTGATTTGCTTCCCCCTGGAAATGCCTGGGTAGTTGTAGAGTTTGGAGACGATACGCTTGAGGGTGCTATTGCTCAGGCTGAAAAGGCGGAGCAGTATTTCAAGGCAAGAACAAAAGGCCCTCAGCCATCGACATGGCTTGAGCCAGATCCCTTGGTGCAAAAACGGATCTGGTCGATTCGTGAAAATGGCGCTTCAGCTACCCATTTATCGATTGATCCAAACTCTCCAGACCCAGTAGTGGGTTGGGAAGACGCGGCAGTTGATCCAGCCCGTTTAGGTGAATACCTGCGCGCCTTCCAAGCCTTAGTGGATTCATATGAATACGAAACCTCACTTTACGGTCACTTTGGTGATGGATGTATTCATGCTCGTATTACTTTTAACCTACGCTCTGTAGAAGGTGTTGCCAAATTTAGATCTTTTATTCGGGATGCCGCAACCTTAGTTGTTGAGTTTGGCGGTTCACTCACGGGCGAGCATGGTGATGGCCAAGCTAGAGCAGAATTCCTCCCCATTATGTTTGGCGAAGAATTGATGGGTGCCATGCATGAGTTCAAGCGCATCTGGGATCCGCAAAATAAACTCAATCCCGGCAAGGTGGTTCACCCATATCGCGTAGATGAAAACCTTCGCATGGGCCCAGAGTACAAAGTCGTCAATATGAAGACGCGCCTGAATTTCTTGAGTCAAGAAGGCAATGGATTTCAGAGGGCAGTAGAGCGTTGTGTTGGTATGGGTAAGTGCCGAAGTGAAAAAGTGGGCACGATGTGTCCAAGCTATCGTGCTACTAAAGAAGAGCGCTTCTCTACCCGTGGGCGCTCGCGCCTCTTCTGGGAAATGCTCCAAGGCGAAGTAATTAAAGATGGCTGGGAAAGTAAAGAGCTTAAAGAGGCACTTGATACTTGCCTGTCCTGTAAAGGCTGTAAGAGCGATTGTCCTGCTCACGTTGACATGGCCTCTTATAAGGCGGAGTTCTTGTCTCACTATCACGAGACCAATAGCAGGCCTCGCCAGGCTCTGACTATGGGTCGGATTGGTGATTGGGCACCGCTAGCGAGCAAGTTCTCTTGGCTTGTTAATGGGGTCATGCAGACGCCAGTTCTTTCCAGCCTTGCTAAATGGGTTGGTGGCGTAGCGCAAGAGCGTAGTCTGCCTAAGTTTGCAAGTCAGTCTTTTAGAAAGCAGTTTCAGCAATCCAAGGGTGCAACTCTTGGTCACAAGAAGGTGATCCTCTGGGTAGATACTTTCTGTGAACACTTTCACCCTGAGGTTGCGAATGCGGCGGTTGAGGTGCTGTCACATGCTGGCTTTGAGGCAACATTGCCGAAGACGCCTCTATGCTGTGGCCGTCCTTTGTATGACTTTGGTTATCTAGATCTCGCAAAACAAAAGCTTGAGAAGATTTTGGATGCGATTGGAAGCGAAATCCAAGCAAACCCAAATGCACCTATCGCGGTTGTTGGTCTTGAGCCAGGCTGTATGTCGGTATTTAAGGATGAGCTACTCAAGTTCTTCCCAAATGACCCAAGGGCAAAACTATTATCTTCTAGCACTTACCTGCTTGGAGATTTCTTGCACGAGCAAGGCTATACGCCGCCACCTTTAGATCGCAAGATCCTAGTGCATTCACATTGCCACCAAAAATCCTTATTTGGCACTAAAGGTGATGTGGCCTTATTGGCTGCCTTAGGTGCTAAGGCGGATTACATTGATAGTGGTTGCTGTGGCATGGCAGGCTCATTTGGATTTAATCCTGAGCATGTCGAAATATCTAAAGCGGTTGGGGAATTGGTATTGCTACCCGCCATTCGGTCTGCCGATCATGAAACCATCATTCTTACCAATGGCTTTAGCTGTAGAGAGCAGATTGAGCAAGAGACTGGACGCAAGGTAAAGCATTTGGCGGAGTTGCTGCAGATGGCGCATCAGGCCCAAGCTGAAAAGGTGTAATACAAAATTTCTTGTAGCAGGAAAAGAAAAAGCCCCGATCTCTCGGGGCTTTTAATTTACGGCTAAATTAGTTTTGTTCGATCTTCGCGCTTTTTACAATGGCACCGAATTTCTTACTTTCGCTATTGGAGAAGGCTTGAAATTCAGCCATCGTCATATTTCCAGGTTGAGCGCCTTGCTTCTCAAGCGCTTCTTTTACTTCGGGCATCTTGAGGACGTCAACAATATCCTTTTGAATTTTTTGGCTAATAGCATTTGGGGTGCCGCTTGGGACGTACACGCCAAACCATTGTGTCAAATCAAAGTTTTGTAAACCCGGCGTTTTTGCTAGTGGCGGAATATTCGGTGCAGCAATCGAAGGTGTCTTGGATGACAATCCAAGCGCCTTTAGTGCGCCCGATTGAATATGCGGCAATACCGTTGGTAGACCTGCAAAACCCACATCTACGTGCCCAGCCAATAGATCAGAAACCGATGGCGCTACACCTTTATAGGGCACATGAATCAGCTTAATGTTCGCTTGCTCTTCGAGCATAACCGCTGAGAGGTGCTGTGCTGTTCCCGGGCCAGATGAGGCATAAGTAACTGTGTTGGGGTTCTTCTTGGCGTAGGCAATTAATTCTGCGGCTGTTGAATAGGGCTTAGAAGGGTTCGCAACTAATACAAAAGGGAGCTTGACCAGAAGCGTCACTGGCTTCAAGTCGGCATCAGGGTTGTAAGACATCTTTTGCATGAAGTGTTGGTTGATAACTACCTCTGCAGTAGCTGACATCAAAATGGTTAATCCATCGGAAGGAGCTTTAGCGACAAAATTGGCACCGATAGTTCCACTGCCGCCTGCTTTGTTCTCTACCACGACTGGCTGCTTCCAAATGTCGGCTAATTTCAAGCTTACTAGACGCGCTACTGGATCAACACCACCACCAGGCGCATAGGGAACGATGACTTTGACGGGGCGATCGGGCCATGACTGTGCAGAAACAATGCCGCAGAAGGATAGAAGTAGTAGTGATGCCAAGCTAGTGATAGTATTTTTTAGGCGCATATTCTTTATCAAGTAGAAGGTTAGTGAGTAAGGCTTGAGTCTCAGTGTATTAGAAAGTGGGAGAGGGCACCCAAATCGGGGTCAATGCCTATCCCTGGTTTATCTGATAGGGTGACCCGACCATCAGATACCTTGTTTAGTGATGGGGTGAGCAAAGATCTCAAGGGGTTGAAGTTTGAGTCGATCTCCAGCATTCCGGTAGATGATGATGCTGCCAATAGATGGGCTGACGCCATCAGACCAATGCCGCCGCCAAGATAGTGAGGGCAATATTCAATGCCATACTGATTCAGTTTTTTGATAATGGGAAGGCAAGCTGAAATCCCACCCCACTTGGCAATATCTGGCTGAATCACTTGAAATGCCTTAGATGCAATTGCCTCATCAAACGACTTTTCACCAACCATATTTTCTCCAGCTGCAAGTCTCGCTCGTGGATTGCTTGATAGCTCTTGCCAATGAGATATTGGGCTATCTGCCCTAATGGGCTCTTCGATCCAATTCAAGTCAAAGCGCTCTAATGTCTTGATTCTTTCAATGGCGGTGGGTAAATCCCATGCTTGGTTTGCATCGACCATGAGAAGATGATGTGGAATGAGCTTGCGAATATTAATTAGATTCTCGTAATCGATGGCTTCATTAAAGCCAATCTTGAGCTTGAAGGCTGTGTAACCATTGATCAACAGCTGTTGGATTATCTTTTCGGGGCCATCTGGATTAATGCCGCTGGCATAAGTCTTAATATTGGGATTACTTCCGCCAAGATATTTCCAGAGTGGCTGATTCGATTTTCTTGAGAAAAGATCCCATGCGGCTAAATCGATACCCGCAATAGTTTGGGCGATTGGACCATACTCCCCCGACTGTATTGCTAGTACCGCTGTTTTATCGCTAATCGATTGGTAGATTTCCTCAGGTGTATTGAAGGATTGATTTATCAGTAGGGGCTTAAAGTTCTCATTTAAAAGATTTGCGCGATGCTCAGCCCCACAGTTTGGAAAGTTGCACCATATTTCACCCCATCCAACTATGCCATCGCTGTCCTCTAAGCGAACAAAAACAGCCGGTCTATTTGTCATGATTCCAAAAGAGGTTTTGACTGGATTGCTAATCGGGGCGCGTAAGACAAATGCCTCTACATTCTTGATGGTGATGGGGGACTCTAAGGCTCTATCTTTCATTTGAAAACCTATTCAGCGGGGACACAAGGGAGCTGTATCTTCTTGGCTCATCATAAAGAAAAAAGCCCATGAAGATCAATTCATGGGCTTAGCCTAGCTAGAGAGCTAACTTATGAGCGAATCAAGTAATCAAAGGCAGAGAGTGATGCTTTAGCGCCTTCACCCATGGCAATGATGATTTGCTTATAAGGTACGGTAGTGCAGTCACCAGCAGCGAATACACCTGGCATGGATGTCTCACCCTTCTGATCAATGATCACCTCTCCGCGGGGGGATAAGTCAATCACGCCTTTGAGCCAATCAGTATTAGGCAACAATCCAATTTGAACGAAGATACCTTCAAGCGCTATGTCATGCATCTGGTTATTGGCACGATCTTCATATCTCAAGGTAGTTACTTTGCCATTTGCACCTAAAACTTCTTTACTCAAGGCATTGGTAATGATGGTTACGTTAGGCAGGCTGTTTAATTTCTTCTGCAGCACTGCATCGGCACGCAGCTTGGTATCGAATTCAACCAAAGTAACATGCTCGACAATTCCAGCTAAATCAATTGCAGCCTCAACTCCAGAGTTTCCTCCGCCAATCACCGCTACGCGCTTACCTTTGTATAAGGGGCCGTCACAGTGAGGGCAGTAAGCCACGCCTTTACCACGGTACTCTTGCTCACCCGGAACATTCATTTCGCGCCAGCGTGCACCAGTGCTCAAAATGACGGTCTTACTTTTTAGGACGGCACCATTTTCTAGAGTGATTGCAATTTCATCACCTGTCTTGCTTAAGCTCTTTGCGGTTTGCAGGTTCATTAGATCAACGTCGTATTCCTTAACGTGTTGCTCAAGAGCCATTACTAATTTAGGACCTTCAGTTTCTTTAACGGAGATGAAGTTTTCAATGCCAACGGTATCGGCAACCTGACCGCCAAATTTCTGGGCTACCACACCGGTTCTGATACCTTTACGAGCAGAGTAGATTGCTGCTGAAGCGCCTGCTGGACCGCCGCCAATAATTAAGGAATCGTAAGCAGCTTTAGCATTCAATTTTTCTGCATCGCGTGCTGAAGAATTGGTATCGAGTTTGGCAGCAATCTCTTCAACACTCATCCGGCCTTGTCCAAACACTTCACCATTCAGAATCACTGTAGGCACTGCCATGATTTGATATTGATCTACCAAGCCCTGGAAGAGGGCGCCATCAATCATTTCATGTTCGATTTCAGGATTCAGTGCAGCCATGAGATTCAAGGCCTGAACGACATCTGGGCAGTTGTGGCAAGACAAAGAGATGAATGTCTGAAAACGCTTCTTACCCTCTAAACCCTTAATACTTTCGATCACATCTTGCTCCACTTTTGGTGGGTAACCACTGCTTTGCAAGATTGCTAAGATGAAAGAAGTCATCTCATGACCCATTGGCAGGCCTGAGAATGCAATGCGGGCAACTTCATCCACCTTGGCTACGGTGAAGCTAGGAATATTTTTGCTACTGCCAGAAGTCTTCACTGTGATCTTGGCAGATTGTTCAGCAACCTCATTTAAAAGCTCCAACATCTGAGCTGACTGAGTGCTGTCATCTAAAGTAGCCTCCAAAACAATGGGGCTCTCAATTTTTTCAAAATAGGTCTTGAGTTGGGCCTTAATGTTGGTATCTAACATGGTGTGTTCCTTGATATTGAATCTTGATGAGTCTATTGGGCAGGGCTGCTACTGCTCATCCTGCCCAATAGACTCTCCGAAGAGAGTCTATGGATTGCTAATGCGATGTACTGACTTTGATTAGATCTTGCCTACGAGGTCTAAAGATGGAGTCAATGTTGCTGCGCCTTCTTTCCACTTGGCTGGGCAAACTTCACCTGGGTGAGCGGCTGTGTATTGAGCTGCTTTGAGCTTGCGCAATGTCTCAGAGATGTCACGAGCGATTTCGTTAGAGTGAATTTCAGCTGTTTTGATAACGCCTTCTGGATTGATGATAAATGTGCCGCGCAATGCAAGGCCTTCTTCATCAATATGCACATCAAAACCACGTGTCAATGTGTGTGTTGGATCGCCAACCAATGGGAACTTTGCTTTACCTACTGCAGGTGAAGTCTCGTGCCATACTTTGTGTGAGAAATGGGTATCTGTAGTGACGATGTATACCTCTGCACCCATCTTTTGGAACTCAGCATAGTTATCAGCTGCATCTTCAATTTCTGTTGGGCAGTTGAATGTGAATGCTGCTGGCATAAAAATTAATACAGACCATTTGCCTTTGAGAGACTCATCGGAAACAGTGACAAACTTACCGTTGTGGAAAGCCTGGGTTTTGAATGGGATTACTGGTGTGTTGATTAATGACATAGGGTTCTCCTGAAAAAATGAAATAGTTGATTCACAACAGGACTCATTCTAGAGACTATTTATTTATTTGCATAATGAATAATTTAGATATTAATGATCTATTTATTAGATAATTAGCAGATGCCTAGTTGATGCTAAATTCAAGCCTCAATTGAGGGTTTAGATGGCCATGATTTGCTTGAGGTTCCAGTTATCAGATATCAGGGCGCCCGTTATAAACTGTCTTGATGACCCCAGTTTTGTATTCTTACCGACGATGCCCTTATGCCATGCGTGCTCGCATGGCATTAAAGTATGCCGACATTCAGGTTGAGCATCGTGAGATCGATTTCAGAAACAAGCCTCAATCTATGTTGCTTGTTTCACCCAAAGGAACTGTTCCAGTACTCTGTGTCGATGGAATTATTTTGGACCAGAGTCTGGATATCATGCATTGGGCCTTAGGCAGGTCTGATCCAGATGGTTGGAAGCAGGTCGATAACGCGGTCTCTCAAGCTTGGATTGAGAAAAACGATGGCCCATTTAAGGTGCTGCTAGATCAATATAAATACCCTAATCGGTTTCCAGATCTAAACGAAGGACATGTGCTGAATAGCGCCATAGACCTCATGCTGAAGCCCATGGAGAATGCTCTTCAATCTAGTAATTATTTACTAGGCAATAAAATATCTTGGGTAGATGTGGCTATTTTTCCGTTTATAAGACAATTTGCTGCAGTCAATCCGAAGCGGTTTGAAGAGCTGCCATTTACCTCAATCCATGCATGGCTCAATCAACATCTGGAGTCAGACTTATTTAACTCGGTGATGGATAAACACCCAACTTGGCTTGATTAATGTTTAGCCTGATGAGAATGATTTTGCCCGTCCATCATTTTCGGCTTACTTGATAATCTGCAAATTTTCAAAGTACGTCTGTACCTAGGTAGCAGTAAGTGTCATCCGCGTCGTAGCGTGACATAACGTTGTTTGGTTTCTTCCAATATCTGGGCAATACTCTTTTTGCCGGCAACGAATTCAGCAAGGTTTTGCTCTAACTGCTTAGTTGGAACAATACCTTCAATCCGAGCAGATGCCACAGCATTGGAAACGTTGTATTGGCGGGATTGAGATTGGGTAGCAAACTTAGTTGGCATCGATCTACTTTAGTGGATTTGGGGCTGATTTCATAGTCAGAATATAGCCCTAAAACATGCTTTAAAGAGCTATCTCGAAGAATGATGTGAGTAATAAAAAAGCCCCGCAAAAGCGAGGCTTAGTATTGCTTGGTGGGTCGGGCGAGATTCGAACTCGCGACCAACGGTGTTTAGGCCGTAAGTTGCCGCTGCTTAATGAGTTCTGCGGCAGGGATCCGCACTATCTTGCCATTAACTGTGGTCACGATTGCGGTATTGGTTTGGATTGCCAAGTCTATCGCTGCTTTTCTAGCACGTTTAATAGCGAAGTAGGAGCCTGATATGTCAGGATCTGGTGAATTGAGGATATCTGGAGTTGGAATAATCATTTCTAGCCTTGAGCAATCTTTTCTAATTCCGTTAAATCACCATCAAGCAGTACCCATGAGTTTACAGCTTTTTGATACTTTGGGAGATTCTCTAATCCTGCTCGATAGCGCCTACGAATGACTTCTTCAGGAATATTGTGTCCGCCCTGTGCAACTCGCTCTGCTACTCGAGAGATGGCTAATTCAGGAGAACTTAGGGCAATAAACCAGAGCTTGATTGTGTAGCCCAAGTCTTTCCACTCTTGAATGCGTTGTAGATAATGGGTGCCGGATAACGTGGTTTCAAATGCAAAACTTTCACCTGCTTTGGTGTATTCATCCAACTCATTGAGCATCAAGCGAGCCGCCTTGAATGCAACAGATTCAGGATTAAATGGTGCCAAACCAGCCGCTATAAGATCAGCATTAATAAAACGAAATGTATGAGCTTCTTGCGGTAAGAAGTTTTTGGCAAAAGTAGTTTTACCAGCCCCATTAGGTCCTGCAATGATGATAATTTTTTTATTTATTGCGGACGTCATTTGGGTCGATTTGCGGCATAACGTTGTTTGGTTTCTTCCAGTATTTGTCCGATACTCTTGTTGCCAGTAACGTAATCAGTAAGGTTTAGCTCTAACTGTTTAGTGGGAGTAATACCCTCAATCCGAGCAGAGGCCACAGCGTTAGAGGCGTCGTATTGGCGGACCTGAGATTGGGTTGAAAACTTTGTTGGCATGGATCTATTTTAGTGACTCTAGGTCTATTTTCCTAGAGAATTATGCTCAATTATCTAGTCATAAACCCCTGATATTTCAGAGGGTTATGAGTGTATTTGCTGAATTATTGATGATATCGATATTCCTGGGTCTTGCCACCATACCCATAGCTAGCAGCCCTGACATCTTGTACGTAGATATAGCTTTCTTCATGAAGATTGCCTAGGACACGTTCAAAACCCTCAAATGCTTCCTTGATGTATCGAGCCTTCTCATCTTTGGTATTGGTCTCATCGGTAATCTTGATGTCAAAGTAAAAACTATTCTTGCCTTGCTCGCTTAATAGCTTGCCACTAACAAACCAACAATCCAAATCTACATATTCAATCGCGATAGCAGTAACTTCCATTTTCTTGCCCAGAATGCGGTGTGTAAGGTCTAGCAGTAGTTCATTAATGGCCTTAGTCGTAGCGATACTCTTTTGTCCGCTGATTTTCACGTTCAAGATTGGCATGTAATTCTCCTTTGGTTAATAATTAAAATAAGTTAGCTATGCAACTATTAGGGAAATAAAAAAGTCCCCATTACTTTAGGGCAGAGCTAATACCCCGAAGTTGTCCAACAACATCTTCAAAATGGTTTGTGCCCAATACCTTCTTTAGGCGTTTGGTAACGGCTCCACTGGCTGCATTAAGGCCATCCTTAATCTCCATGGCCTTTTTAGTCGGGTGAATCTCTTGTTCGCGGCCATCCCTTTCGGAGGCAAGCCGCTTAATCAGCCCCAATATCTCTAAGCCATCTAAAGCTCTTGTAGCAGTAGGGCGGCTGATATTCATCTCGAAAGCCAGCGCACTTTGTAATAGCGGAGCCTTATCTAGAACGACTCTAAGCATGAATGCTTGGGAAGGCGTAAGGCCAAACGGCTTAAATGCACTGGTCCATTCCCGCTCTAGCTGACGAGCTAGGCTGGTGGTATTGAAATAGAGGCATTGTTCAAACATGGGGGTAGTGTAACCGATATTGGTTAGCTATGCAACTATATGAAAAATACCCCATATATGCGATCATTAGTAAGACAACACGATTTTTAATATATGCCACCTTCAAATCTATCTACAAGTCTAATTAATAAGGCAGGCAATACATTGTCAGGAAGATCCTTAGATATTGACGAAGATAGAGCTTGGGAGATCCTTGATGAGTGGAGGGCTGCCCATGGGGTGCCGTTACATTTTTTGTATATCAATTTAAGTAGGCATGCAAGTAAGGTTGAGAAAAATGCATTAATAGCTAGACGTCTAAAAAGATCATCATCTATTTTTTCTAAACTACAAAGAGAAGCCAGAATGTCTTTGCGAAGAATGCAAGATATTGCTGGTTGTAGGGCAATCATGCCTAGTTTGCAGGGTGCGATAGCTTTAAGTGAGAGATTTCAAAAGAGCTCTCAGAAGCATCAATTGGAGCGAGTAAAAAACTATATCAAGTCACCCAAATCATCTGGATACAGGGGGATACATTTAATTTATAGATTTAAGAGCAATGATTCCAAATATGAGAGTTCAAATGATCTAAGAGTTGAAATTCAAATAAGATCAATGTATCAACATCTTTGGGCTACTGCAGTTGAGATAGTTGCAATGATGACTCAGCAGGCTCTCAAATCTAGCCAAGGCTCAGATGATTGGTTAGATTTTTTTAGAATGATTGGGAGTGCGTTTGCGCATTTGGATGAAAAAAAGATTATTCCCGATAGGTTGTGTAGGGACATCACTAAATTAGCTAAAAAGTTGGACGTGCAAAAAAGATTGACTGGCTATAGCCTCGCAATGGAAGAGGTAAAAAAGAGAAAGGCAGACTTTTATTTGTTGATTATTGAAAAGTTAGCCTTAAGGATTGAATTCTTCTCTGATGCAGATCTTGCTAATGACGCTTATTTGATAGAAGAACGTCGCTTAAAGCTTGATAAATCTAGTGATGTAGTTTTAGTCGGTGCTGACTCCTTCCATCAACTAAGGCGTGCATTCCCTAATTACTTTGGCGATTCAGAAAAGTTTGTGAGGGCGCTGGATGCAATAGTCATTACTAGGAAAAAGTGGTGGGAACTGTAATTTTCTGAGATTGCATCAAGTGTCTCGTTACACGACACTTAAATACCCCAATCTTCCATGAGACGCTCACGGTTACTAGGTCTCACCCAGCGCAGTCTATCCCCACCCACAACGGTCTAATAGATAACCTATTGTCACCAACAGTT
>ERZ650301.13-NODE-13-length-36025-cov-5.536280_pt1 | contig 36025 bp, 36 predicted proteins | sample MGYA00376237_ERZ650301 | MGnify/ENA primary metagenome ERZ650301 (study PRJEB26733, sample SAMN07839255) | wastewater metagenome | biome: small river; feature: stream; material: water | place: USA: North Carolina | collected 2016-04-05 ...
CATGTCGTCGAGCAGGGTTTCGACGAGTAGACAATCGACCGCCTGGTTACGACTCCAGAGCACCATGAGTACGATAATTTTGAAGTGGTCCAGTGTCAGGTCGTCCATCGCCATGGCGCGATCAAGGATCAGTTCACGGAGGTCTGCCGGTACGGCGTTCTGTTTTTCCAGCGCAAACAGGTAGTCAAGACAGTCGTGCCCCAGATGCTCGTATTCACGATCGGTGAAAATACGGACTGACCCTGCGGATGGACTGCATATTAACTGGTGACGCTCACCGCTCAGGCCGGCCAGCCAGCCGAAGGCCTGATCGATGTCTTCTTGTTCAAACCCTGCGTCCATAAGTGTTTCCGATAACGGCGCATCGTCGAAATCAGTGGTTTGGTCGCGAGAACCCAGTTCTTCGAAGTGTTCGAACAGGTAAACAAGGATATCGAGCATGGGGCAACCTATCGCGTAGGGTCAGTGAGACACTGAATGTGCAGATTAGCTGCGGATGAGGCGCTGGTAGCGCCCGCCTGGCAGGTTTGTGACAGTGCCTTCCAGGCTAAGTTCCGTCAGCATCGCAAGAACAACGTCAGTCGTCAACCCGCAGCGACTGATCAGTTGATCCAGCGTGGCGGGATCGTGGCCCAGTGCATCGAGTAAGGTGTGATGAACAGGGTTGCTTATGGGTTGGCTAAGAACGCTCTCTGCGGTTGTTGCCGTTGCCTGTGGCCGGAGTTCCTCAAGGATATCCTGGGCGCATTCAACCAGTTTGGCACCCTGCTTGATCAAAGCATGACAGCCTTTATATTGCGGCGCGTGGATGGATCCCGGAATGGCGAAGATGTCGCGACCCAGTTCGCCTGCCAGGCGAGCCGTAATCAATGATCCGGAAGCCGGGGCGGCTTCTACCACCAGACAAGCCTGCGATAACCCTGCGATTAGGCGGTTGCGACGCGGAAAGTTGCTGGCGGCGGCCACAGTACCCATAGGAAACTCGGAAATAATGCAGCCTTTGCTGGTGACGGCATAGGCCAGTTTGCGATTGCTGGCCGGGTAAACGCGGTCAATACCCGTCCCAATGATGGCGATGGTGCCGCTGGGTGCCTCACTGCGAATCGCCCCTTCGTGAGCGGCGGCATCAATGCCGAGTGCCAAGCCGCTGATAATCGTAAACCCGGCATCGGCCAGAACCCGGGAAAAGGCTAACGCATTTTCAATGCCTTGCGGGGTTGCATTCCGGCTACCGACGACACCAATGGCCGCTCGGTTGAGATAGCCGGGGTCGCCATTCACATACAGCAGGCTGGGCGGATCACTACTTTCCAGCAGGCGCTGCGGATAATCCTTGTCGGCCAGCGTCACGATGTGATGGCCCGGTTCAGAGAGCCAGTCCAGCGTGGTGTGCACCAGCGTTTGCTGGACCTCGCTGCTTAAGCCATCGAATAAGACTTGTGCCGGTTTGATGCCGATGACGCCGGCGACCGCGCTGATACCGGCTGCAAAGACCGCTGACGGATGACCAAAGGCACGTAACAGCTGTTGTTGCGTGCGGGGGCCGATGCCGCTGGGCAGCGTCAGATTCAGCCAGGCGCTCATTTCTTGCGGGTCAGCGGTGGTTTGAACGGCGGGGTTCATGGCTGGCTTTTGTTTTGGTTAAGACGAATCAGATCACCCGGCTGCACCGGATGGCTGGCGGAGCGAATCTTCAGGATTGCGGCGTTGGGGTACGTTGTGAGCACCACGGCTGTTCCAACGCGATGGCTGGGCGTTGTGGCGCGGACAATAGCGGGATTGTCGTCGAAGACTGTCCAACCGTTATTGGTGGGGGCCTCGACGGCACGATCCAGTTTACGCCCATGAACGGTCACCGGAGGTCGCCACAACGTCACCAGTTGCCCATCGCGCAGACCGGCAGCGCAGCCGCCAGAAACCGCCAGCAGATCAGCCGTTGACGATAAAACATCCGGCGTGCCCACCAGGGCAACTACCTGCGGTGGTACCGCCGTCGTTGCCTCATCGGGGTCGGTGATGCAAGCCGTTGGCCGCAGCGCTTTTTCTTCCGCGTGCGTCATCACACTATCGCCCCGCATCACCTCCTGGCGTAATGATTGCACCCGGATCCAGCTAACGCCTGCTTCATCAGGGTCGGCAATCGCCTGGTCTTCGCTGGCTCGGGGAAGCGTCCGGGCCTGAGCGACTGGCATGGCCAGCACACCGAGCGTCTGCCCATCTGCCGTGCGCAGGCGCAGACCCTGACGGAAAATAACCAGATCCGAGCCCGCTGCCAGACGTCCCTTGGGATCGGCCAGCTTGATCTGGATAATGCTGCCCTGATCCATCAGCCGCTGATTGGCTGTATCGCCGAGCACACGGGCGAGGCCCGTAAACGTGGTTTCCGGCACAATCAGTGGCACCCCTTGTGCGTGCGCATTCCCGCCCGTGAGCAGGGTAAGGGCGGTAAATAAAAGTGCCGGGCAGTTGAGTTTGAGGCGCATCGCTATAATATTTGCCGTAATGGGTGCCAGAATGATGGCATCTCCCGACAAGCATAAATCATTTTCCACACTGAAAACCTGAGACTAGAGAAGATCCGTATGGCCCTGTTACCGATATTGCGATTTCCCGATGAGCGCTTGCGCACGATTGCCAAGCCGGTGACGGTTTTTGACGCTGCCTTACGCCAGCTTGTCGCCGATATGGCCGAGACAATGTATGAGGCACCAGGCATTGGCCTGGCCGCGACCCAGGTAAACGTCCATCGGCGCGTGATCGTCATTGATACCTCAGAAGACCAGAAATCGCTGCAGGCCTTCATCAATCCGGTAATCGAAACGGTGAGCGGCATGCAGACCTATGAAGAAGGCTGTCTCTCTGTGCCCGGCGTTTATGACAAGGTCGATCGCCCTTCCGATGTGCGCGTGCGCTATCAGGATCTGGACGGCAAGGCGCAGGTGCTGGAAACCGGCGATCTACTCGCAATCTGCCTGCAGCACGAAATTGACCATCTCAATGGCAAAGTGTTTGTGGATCACCTTTCCTTGCTGAAGCAGACCCGTATTCGTAACAAGCTGGCCAAACAGGCCCGCCGGACCGTGTAATGACCTTACGCATAGGCTTTGCTGGTACACCGGCTTTTGCGCAGCAGGCGTTGCAGGCCATGCTCGATGCCGGATTTAATGTGGTGGTGGCGCTGACACAACCGGATCGCCCTTCGGGTCGTGGTATGCAGCTGACGCCTTCGCCGGTGAAGCAGCTCGCCGTGAGCCGGGGAATTCCGGTCGAGCAACCGCAGGCGCTGCGCAATAACGAAGCGCAGGCGCTGGTGCGCAGCTATGACCTGGACGTATTGGTGGTAGTGGCCTATGGGCTGATCTTGCCACAGGCCGTGCTGGATATGCCGCGCTATGGCTGCCTGAATATTCACGCTTCTCTACTGCCGCGCTGGCGAGGTGCCGCCCCGATTCACCGGGCTATTGAAGCGGGAGATGCAGAAACCGGTGTCTGCATCATGCAGATGGATGCCGGTCTGGATACCGGCGGCGTCGTTGATGCCGCATGCCTGACAATTGAACCGACAGACACAACGGCGTTGCTGCATGACCGTCTGGCTGCCTTGGGTGCCGCACGTATCGTGGTTGTGCTGAAAAAACTGGCGGCGGGTGAAACGCTGACTGCCCAAGCCCAGCCAGAAGCAGGGGTGACGTATGCCCATAAACTGGATAAGCAGGAGTCGCTGCTGAACCTGCAGGCAACGGCGCGAGAGCTGGATCGCAAAATTCGGGCGTACAACCCCTTTCCCGGCGCATTACTGCATGCCGCAGGCCAGCCCATCAAGATCTGGGGCGCGAGCGTGGTTGAGGTTTCAGGCCCGCCAGGCACTGTATTGGCAGCAGATGCTTCTGGTGTGGTCGTCGCCTGTGGCGAGCACGCACTGCGTCTGGAAGTCTTGCAGGCACCGGGTGGTAAGCGCTTGCCGGCCGGCGATTTTCTACGTGGACATCCGCTACCGGTCGGCACGATACTGACTTGAAAATGCCTGCGTTGTCGCTACTTGGGCTAAGCGTGCGTTAAGACACTTTGGGTTTAATGTCCGCTGGACTAATACGCTTTTACAGATCGGAAGTGCGATGACTAACTGGTTTAAAACCACCGTGCTGTTTGCCGCCATCATGGCGCTTTTTGTCACCATCGGCGGGCTGATCGGCGGCCGCGAGGGCATGCTCATGGCGCTGTTGCTGGGCGGGGGCATGAACTTTTTTGCCTACTGGTTTTCAGACAAGATGGTCCTGCGCATGTACAACGCGCAGCCCGTGGACGAAACTTCATCCCCATATCTTTACAACATGGTGCGGGAGCTGGCCGCTCGGGCCGCCCTGCCGATGCCACGTGTTTACCTGATTGACGAAGCGCAGCCCAATGCGTTTGCGACCGGGCGCAACCCGGAAAACGCGGCGGTGGCCGCCACCACCGGCATTGTCAGCCTGCTGAGTGAGCGCGAATTGCGTGGGGTGATGGCGCATGAGTTAGCGCACGTTAAGCATCGCGATATTCTGACCTCGACCATTGCGGCCACGCTGGCCGGTGCGATTTCGGCGTTGGCTAACTTTGCGATGTTCTTTGGCGGCCGTGATGAAGAGGGGCGTCCGGCAAATGCCGTGGTCAGTATCATTGTTGCCATCATTGCGCCGATTGCTGCGATGCTGATTCAGATGGCAATTTCACGCGCGCGTGAATTTGAAGCTGATCGTGGCGGTGCAGAAATCAGCCAGGACCCTTTAGCGCTGGCTAGCGCCTTGGGCAAGATTGAAGCCTACGCCCGCGGCATGCCGTTTCCGACAGCCGAGGCGCACCCGGCCACGGCTCAGATGATGATTATGAATCCGCTGGCAGGCGGTGGCATCGACAACCTGTTTTCAACGCATCCGAAAACAGCGGAACGGATTGCCCGGCTAGAAGCCATTGCCCGTGGTTAATGCCGATCCTGTAACGCCCGCTCGATAACATCGGCTAATCGTCGTCCGGCCAGAGCGAGTCGGGCGCGCGTGATGTCTCGCCCTTCCAGCCAGTAATCCTGGCTGATAAGAAAAGTGCCGGGTTGTTCCGGATTCGGGGCCAGACCGGGATAGAGCTGATCGCGCGCAATGTTAAAAGACTCTTCGATCCAGCGCAGGGGTGGGGCGGCCAGTTCGGGTGCGCTAATCTGCGCACCTTGTCGGTTAAGGCGGGCCACCTCTGATTCGAAACGGGTGGATCCCGGCCTGGCGTGCCCGGGTAGCTCATCCCACCAGCGATGCAGGCTCAGAGGCTCCGGCGGGCGGCGACCCGCATCCAGAACGGTTACCGTATTGCCCCCCGCATCCAGCTGGCCGGGTCGGGCCGGGTCCTGGCGACTGGCCGTATGCAGCGGCTGATGCGCATCGGCCACCAGGTGGCTGACCCAGGCCAGTGCAATGGCCCGATCCTCTGCTGAAAGTCGGCGATCGCCCAGCAGGCGTATCTGTTCGCTGAGTGCCTGTTCAAGCAGGCCCTGGGGCTGCTGGGGGCTGAAGGGTCGGGCAATGTCGCGATCGGCAAAATGCCAGGGGCGGGTGGCCTCTCCACTACGCGCCCGCTGTAACCATTGCGAGTTGGTGCGTGGTGCAGAGAGGGGCGCGGTACTTGTTGCATCGGCCCGGAGTTCATCAGGCCATAGCGCCGCGGCCATCCAGGCCTCTTCATTTTGTAAACCCCGGGTGCCGGGGATCACATTTTGCGCGGCAAGCAGATTCTCCACCGCACGACGGGTATCTGGCGAGACGGCAGACCAGGCAACGGCCACGACCTCGCGATGCCCGGTGGCATTCCAGGCTAGGGCCTGCAGGCTAAATAGATAGAGGCTGCCTGCGAGTAACTGACGGAGGATTTTGCGCATGGGGCCGCGCTGGCATATTGCACGATTCATGTCGGCATTATGCCTCTAGATGGTGTTGTAAACATGCTACACTCGAAGCAGCATGAATAGTCCGCAAACACGTTCGCGCCCACCGCGCACCGCCGCTCAGTCGCCGTCTCGGACGGCTCGTCCACCACAGGCATCGCTGGCCCCAGACTCGCTGGCCTGGGCCATTAAAAGCGCCGCCGAATGCGTCACCGAAGTGGTTGCCTTTGGCCGCAGCCTGACCGTGGTGCTGTCCAATTTTCGTCAGCGGGCTCTGCCGGAAAACGCCGTACGGGCGCAGGCCATTGATCTCACTTATGCGACCCTGCGCCGATACTGTCGTGGCGATACGGAGCTGTCGGTGTTGCTAGACCGGCCAACTGCAGAAGACGAGCTGCGCAATTTATTGCGCGTGGCGCTCTGCTGGCTGGAGATGCACCCGGAACGCGCTCATGTGGGCGTGGATCAGGCGGTAGAAGCAGCGGCGACGTTGTCTGCCGGGCGATACCGCGGATTTGTAAACGCCATTTTGCGGCGCGCTCTGCGCGAACGTGCCGTGCTGGATGCCGCGATTGCCCGCGATCAGGAAGCCGACTGGCAATATCCGCAGTGGTGGCTAGATCGACTGCAGGCCGACTGGCCGGATCAATGGGAGGAAATCGCCGCGGGCGGTAATCGTAAGCCGCCCATGGGGTTGCGCGTCAATCGCCAAGCCATAGCCATCGATGCTTACATACAACAATTACAGGACGCGGGGATTGCCATTCAACCGCGCGTTCCCGAAGATGGCCCGGATGCATTGCTCCTCATGCAGCCGCAAGCGGCTGATGCATTGCCGGGCTTTGCCCAAGGGCGGGTAGCGGTGCAGGATATCGGCGCACAGCAGGCCGCACGTTTACTCAATGTACAGAATGGCATGCGCGTGCTGGATGCCTGTGCAGCACCGGGCGGTAAAGCGGCGCATTTGCTCGAATGTGCGGCCATTGATCTCACGGCTGTGGAGTCTGACCCGGAGCGCTGCGAGGCGCTTCGCCGAACGTTGACGCCCGTCCGTTTTCTGGCGGACAGGCGTATTCAAATTGTGTGCGCTGATGCTGCTGATACGACGGCCGTCTGGGCTAAACAGCTCTTTGATGCCATATTATTGGATGCGCCCTGTTCGGGATCTGGCGTGGCGGGTCGCCATCCGGATGCCAAATGGTTGCGGCGCAATGATGATGTTTATGCGTTGGCACGGACACAGAAGCGCTTGTTGAAGTCCCTGTGGCCATTGCTTAAAACGGGTGGCCATCTGCTTTATGGCACCTGTTCGGTCTTTGCTCTAGAAAACCAGGCGCAGATTGACCATTTTTTACAGCAGACGCCAGATGCCCGGCTCGAGTTAAAAACGCACTTGTTGCCGAACGCCCGGCATGACGGGTTCTTTTACGCGTTGCTAACGAAAGCGCCAACGCCGTGATCTCTGCTCTGCGCGCGCTACCCCGGTGGCTAATGGCCTTGGTCGTGAGCGCCGTGTGCTGCTTTCAGAGTGTGCCGGCGCAAGCGGGTGCCGAAGTCAAACAGGCTATGCTAACGCAGGCAGACGATGGCCCGCTCCTGACCGGATATTTTGCGCTGCAGCTTTCTCCGGCTTTAACGGATGCGGTGAATCACGGTATCCCGCTGGTTTTTCAGATGCAGGCAGAGGTGCGCCGCCCGCGCTGGTACTGGGTAGATGAAGCCGTTTTTACGGCCAACCATGATCGTCGGCTGACCTACAACACGCTGGTCCGAAACTACCGCGTGAGTGAAGGTGCGGAAGGTCGCAATTTCCAGAATCTGCAGGATGCCTTGAATTACGTCGCCCGTCCGATAGCCTGGACGTTGCCGGCTGGTGCCGTGCGCGTAGGAGAAACGGTGGATGTGGCCTGGCGCTTTCGGCTCGATCCCGCCTTTTTGCCGAAGCCGTTTCAGGTGGTCTCATTTGGCGATCGCGATTGGCGCTTAGACAGTGACTGGCGGAATTTTCGTCTGACGCTACCCGCCATGGCGGGAGGCCGCTAATGCGTCTGGCGATGGCGATCATGACGCTGGTGTCAGCGGCGCTGCTGTTTTTGCTGACGCAGGCCTCGACCAATACGGACTTTTTTGCGCGCCATTACGCCTGGCTGGTTGGGCTGAATATCGTGTTGGGCGTGGCGATGGTGCTGGTGATCGGCTGGCAATTGTTTCGGCTCTGGCGCGATCACCGGCAACAGATTTTTGGTGCCCGGCTGAAGTTCCGTCTGATGCTGATGCTGGCGATTATGGCGCTGGTGCCCGGCGCGTTGATATATGCCGTGTCGGTGCAGTTTGTCACGCGCAGCATTGAAAGCTGGTTTGATGTGCGCGTCGAGCAGGCGCTGGAGGCCGGGTTAAATCTGGGGCGGGATGCGCTGGACGGCGTAACGATCGGTCTGCTTGCCACAACCCGCGATGCCGCTGTGGCCATTGCAACCCGCGATGCATCACAGTCGGCGGCGGTGCTCAAGAAACTGCAGAAGGTGACGAACGCCCAATCGACATCGCTACTCCAGATTAACGGGAACCGCATCGAGATTCAGGGGTCCACAGAGGCGCGTGGCGAGGCCATTGTCTTGCCACTACCGGCACAGGTGGAAGAGACGCGAAAGAATGGCGTCTTTTCGGCAATCGAGGCCGATAGTGCGGGACGCCCGGTGCTGCGTGCCATGGTCATGTTACCGACCGAGGGTGCCAAAGCCACGAACCGGATTCTGGAAGTGGTGGTGCCCATCCCGGCTAAATTAGCAGCGGATTCAGAAGCCGTGCAATCGGTCTATCGGGAGTATCGGGAGCTGGAACTGGCGCGAGAAGGCCTGACCCGGCTTTATGCGATTACCCTGACTCTGACCCTGATGCTAGCGCTATCGGCGGCGTTTTCGGCTGCCTTTATTCTGGCACGCCGTTTTACGGCACCTTTGACCATTCTGGCCGAGGGCACACAGGCTGTAGCCGCGGGTGATTTTTCGCCGAAACAAACCGTGGTCAGCCATGATGAACTGGGCATTTTGACGCAGTCCTTTAATCGCATGACCTTCCAGTTACGCGAAGCACACAACGAGACAGAAAGGCATCGGGCAGATCTGGAACGTGCCCGCGCCTATCTGCAGGAAGTGCTGGACAATCTATCGGCAGGTGTTCTCGCTTTTGATCGACGTTACGTGCTGAAGGCCGTGAATGGTGCAGCCAGGACGCTACTTGCCGACGACTGGGTGGGGTTGCTCTCCGAGCCGCTCGAAGCCTGGCCGCGGCAGGAACAGTTGGCACGGACTATTCGCGATGGATTTGCGCAGCATCCGGAACAGGCCTGGCAGATTGAAGTTGAACGCACATTGGCCAATGGCCGCAAGCAGCAATTGATGGTGCACGGCTCGGAGCTACCCGATGCATCAGGCGGTGGGTATGTGGTGGTGTTCGATGACATCACAGAATTGATTGCCGCCCAGCGGGCGACGGCCTGGGGTGAAGTGGCGCGCCGTCTGGCGCATGAAATCAAGAATCCGCTCACGCCGATTCAGCTGGCCGCAGAACGGCTGCAGCACAAACTGGGCGCGCATCTGGCTGCAGCAGATGCCGACATGCTCGAACGATCCACGCGCACCATAGTGAATCAGGTGCAGGCCATGAAGACTATGGTCGATAGTTTCCGTGATTACGCCCGCTTGCCGCCCGCCAAACTGATAGCCCTTGATCTGAACGATCTGTTGCGCGATATGCTGGTGCTTTACGAAGCCTCCAGCACGCCCATCCGGATTGCTTTAGCCGAAGACCTGCCTTGCATTAAAGGGGATCCGACGCAGCTCCGGCAAATTATTCATAACCTGATCCGCAATTCGCAGGATGCGACGGAAGGGGTTGGGGACCTCCAGATCGAGGTATCAACGCGCCGCTCGGGTAAACAGGTTGAACTGGTCATTGCCGATACCGGCCCGGGTTTTCCGGCAGAAATTATGGCGAATGCCTTTGAACCGTACGTGACGACGAAACTGAAGGGTACGGGCTTGGGTCTGCCAATCGTCAAAAAAATTATTGAAGAGCACGGCGGCAAAATTTCGCTGGCTAATCGCGATACGGGGGGCGCAGAAATTCGCATTCTGCTCCAGGCGGCTGATGACCTTGAAGCCCCGAGTCATGAATCACCGAAGTGGGTAGGAGTCTGATATGGCAGAGATATTGGTAGTGGACGACGAAGTGGGTATCCGGGAGTTGCTTTCGGAGATTCTGGCTGACGAAGGTCATAGTGTCCTGGTCGCTGAGAATGCGACCAAAGCCCGGGAATTGCGTGGGAGTCGGCGGCCGGACCTGGTGCTGCTGGACATCTGGATGCCCGATGCCGATGGGATTTCGCTGCTGAAAGAATGGTCGGCCAGTGGCCTGCTGACCATGCCGGTGGTGATGATGTCCGGGCACGGTACGATTGATACTGCGGTAGAAGCCACGCGTATTGGTGCCGTCGATTTTCTTGAGAAGCCGATTGCGCTGCAGAAGCTCTTAGCCACCGTCAAGAAATGCCTCAAACCCGATGCTTCGGCCTCGCGTCAGCACTATGCCATTGAGTCCTTGCTGCAGATCGGGCTCCTGAAAAAGTTTGGACAGCGCGTCGCGCAGTCGGCCAAACATTCACCCATTGTTTTTTTGCGTGGTGCGCAAGGGCTGATTGCCGAGCTGGGTGCGCGCAGCCTGCTGGCACCGCATGCGCCATGGCTTAATCTGTCTCAGGAAACGCGAGCGATTACGCAAGAAATGCTGGAACAGCATGCCGGTGGCGTACTCTTTTTACCAGAGCTGCACGGTGCCGGGCGTATGGCCCAGATGAATCTGGGCTTTGTGCTGGAGCGCCTGGCCAAGTATCGTTTGACGCTGGTCGTGGCGAGTGCGCAACCGATAGACGCCATTGTCGATAGTGGGGTGGATGGGGCCCTGGTTCAGCGCCTCAGCGATGTCTGGGTGGGCTTGCCAGTGCTTTCAGAATCGGCCAATGATCTGCCCGAACTCCTGCCGGCGCTACTCACCTTGCTCTGTGAACAAGGCAACATCCCGCATCGCTATATGGCACCGGATGCGCTGAATGTATTGCGTCAGAAACACTGGGCGGGTGCCGATGGTGGTTGGGGTTCGTTGCTCGGCACGCTGAAAAATCTGGCGTTGAATGCGCTGGATGAAACGATTAGCCGTCAGGACGTTGATGGCCTGCTGCTTTCGGTGAGCGAACCGACAGAATCGCGTTTCGTTGAGGAGGGCGACGGATCTCTAGGCGAGTTTTATGAGTTGCCCCTCAAGGAAGCACGGGATGCATTCGAGCGTCTTTATCTCACCCATCACATTGCCCGTAGTGGTGGCAATATGACGCGCGTTGCCGAGCAGAGTGGGCTGGAGCGCACGCACTTGTACCGTAAATTCAAACAGCTTGGTATCACGCTCGAAAAGCGCGATAGCGTGACGCATGCCTTAGGCTGATGCGCCACTCACGAATCGATTCAATCTAAACCTGTCTCTGGAGTTGCCGTGACCCGTCCTCGTAATGATCTTTTTCTGCGTGCCTTGCTCAAGGAACCGACTGAAACCACGCCCGTCTGGCTGATGCGGCAGGCGGGGCGGTATCTACCGGAATACCGTGAGACACGTAAACGTGCGGGCAGCTTTCTGGGACTCTGCAAGAATCCGGCCTATGCCTGTGAAGTCACCTTGCAGCCATTGGCGCGCTACGATCTGGATGCCGCTATTCTGTTCTCTGACATCCTGACCGTGCCTGATGCCATGGGTCTAGGCTTGTACTTCTCCGAAGGCGAAGGTCCGAAGTTCGAGCGCCCACTGCGCGATGAATGGGAGATTCGTAATCTTTGCGTACCGGATCCGCATGATCAGCTGCGCTACGTGATTGATGCCGTAGCCGAAATTCGTAAGGCATTGGATAACAGCGTGCCGCTCATCGGCTTTTCGGGCAGCCCGTGGACGTTGGCCTGCTACATGGTAGAAGGCGGCGCGTCGGATGACTATGCCCGTATTAAAACCATGCTCTATGACCGACCGGATCTGATGCACAAGATTCTAGAAGTTACTACCGAATCGGTGATTCAGTACCTGAACGCACAGATCGAAGCCGGTGCACAAGCCGTCATGATTTTTGATTCATGGGGTGGCACGCTTGCTGAAGCGGCCTTTCATGAGTTTTCGCTCAATTATTTGAAGCGTATTGTGTCTGCGCTACATAAAACCTGGGACGGTGCACGTATTCCGTCTATCGTCTTTACCAAGGGTGGCGGTCTCTGGCTGGAGGATCTGGCTGATACGGGGGCTGATGGTCTGGGCCTGGATTGGACAATTGATATTGGCAAGGCCCGTGCCCGGGTAGGTGATCGGGTTGCGCTACAGGGTAATCTGGATCCCACTATTTTGCGTGCCGGTCCGGAAGCCATAGCCCGCGAAACCGAAAAAGTGCTGCGCAGTTTTGGTCCGGCGAATACCGGCCACGTTTTTAATCTGGGCCATGGTATTTCTCAATTTACCCCGCCGGAGCATGTATCAGTGCTGGTTGATACGGTACACAACGTTGGTCGCGCACTGCGCGCCGGACGATAAACGGCTGATCGTGAAGACCCGAGCAGGAGGCTGACCGGTGGCTGCTTTCAACCTGTCAAGATGGCTGCCTCGGGGTCTTTACCCACAAAGTTATCCACAATGCACAAACGCCGTATTTACCTTTATATACAATTGGTTGGAAGCGTTGCCGGAGAACTCCGTTAAGAAATATCCGCTAAAACGGGCCTAAGGGGTACGCATGCAAAAAGCCCTTGAAAATCAGTCGGCTCTGTGGCGTTTGCGGGTTGCGATTGATGCGCCATTAGCCGCCAGTTTCGATTACCTGGCGCCGGCCGATGCTACCCTGAATGACGTCGGTTTACGGGTTGTGGTGCCCTTTGGCTCCGGGCGGCGTGTCGGCTTAATTATGGCGGTTTTGCCACTCAATCCTCAGGCCGACTCGGCAGATGCCATGACGGCACCCGCCGCCGATAAGCTAAAGCCCGCTGAGCGCATACTGCGCGATTTGCCGCCCTTGCCCGCAGATTGGGTCAGTTTGTGTCTGTTTGCGGCCAGTTATTATCAGGCGGCACCAGGCGAAGCATTGCTGCAGGCTATTCCTACGGGGTTGCGCAAGCCAGACCCGACTAAGCGCCGGCAGATAAAGCCACCGGGAGATAAAGCGGCACGGGAGATCGTTCAGCCGCAGTTGACGGCCGGACAATCGGCTGTGCTCGACAACCTGTTGCCCCGGCTGCAGGGCTACTCGGCTAATTTGCTGTTTGGCATCACGGGCTCGGGTAAAACCGAAGTGTATTTGCGCCTTGTCGCCGCCGTCCTGGCGCAAAGGAAGCAGGTTCTGTTGCTGGTACCGGAAATTAATCTCACCCCTTTGCTGGAGGCTCGGGTGGCGCAACGTTTTCCGGAAGTGCCGGTCGTGAGCTTGCACAGCGAAGTGACGGAAGCCGCTCGCGCCCGGCACTTCGCGGCCGCGTTGAATGGTGAGGCGCGTATTGTGATCGGTACGCGTCTGGCCGTTTTTACGCCCATGCCGACGCTGGGTTTGATCATTGTCGATGAGGAGCATGATCCGGCCTATAAGCAACTGGAAGGCATGCGTTATCACGCACGTGATCTGGCCGTGTGGCGGGCGCACCAGCTGAATGTGCCGGTGCTGTTGGGTTCGGCAACCCCGTCCCCGGAGAGCTGGGCGAATGTACAGAGCGGCCGCTATCAACGTCTCGATCTGCCGGAGCGTGCGCATGCAGAAGCCGTGCTGCCAGAAATCACATTGCTCGACACCCGCCGTCTGACACTGGATGAAGGCCTTTCGGCGCAGTTGCTGGATGAATTGGCCCAGGGCCTAAAAGCGGGCGAACAGAGTCTATTGTTTATTAACCGTCGGGGCTATGCACCGGTGCTGACCTGTACCGCTTGTGGTTGGGTTTCTAACTGCCGCCGTTGCGCCGCGCATCGGGTGGTGCATCGGTTGGATCGCACCTTGCGTTGTCACCATTGCGGCGATACCTCGCCGATTCCCCGGCAGTGTCCGGATTGCGGCAATGCCGATTTGCGCCCCTTGGGGCGTGGAACACAACGTATTGAAGAAGCCCTGCAGAAACACTTTCCAGAGGCGCGTATCCTGCGCGTAGATCGGGATGTTGCCACGACGCGCAAACAATGGGAGGCACTGGAGACCCAGATTCGCAGTCAGGATGTCGACATTCTGGTGGGGACGCAGATGCTGGCCAAAGGGCATGATTTCCCCGCGCTGACGCGTGTTGGCGTGGTGGGTGCCGATGCCGGATTATTTGCCGCTGATTGGCGGGCACCAGAACGCTTGTTTGCGCAGTTGATGCAGGTGGCGGGTCGTGCCGGTCGCGCTGATCGGCCAGGACGGGTGATTGTGCAGACCGAACATCCGGATCATGCACTGTATCAATGCCTACTGCGTCATGATGTGCCGGATTTCCTGGCCCTGGAATTAAAAGAGCGCCAACGCGCCGGCTTTCCACCTTTTTCGGCGCAAGCCATCGTGCGGGCCGAGGCCAAACAGATCGACACCGTGCTCGATTTTCTTCAGCGTATCCGTACCCTGGTGGCACAGGAGCAGCACCCGGATGTCTTCGTTTACGATCCGGTGCCCATGCGCATGGTGCGACTGGCTGGGCGGGAGCGCGCGCAGTTACTCATAGAGTCGCCGAGCCGACTAGCGCTGCAGAATTTTCTGAATGACTGGTTGCCGCGTATTAGCCAGGGCAAAGGCATGACGCGCGGTCATGCGCCCGGCGGCGTGAAGTGGGGCGTTGAAGTTGATCCGCTCGAGTGTTAACGCACTAAACGAGCGGCTCCTGGCACACCGGCAGATCATCCTCGGGCAGATGCCCGGTATTGTGCCGCCAGAGTGGGTGCAGACATAAAGTCATCAAAGACACGAAAGCCCCAATCATGATGACGATGGCCGGTGCCATAGCCAACTCAAAGCGGGCGATCAGAAACTCGGTCAACATGGGCGCCAGGCCACCGAATACGCCCACTGCCAGGCTGTAGCCAAACGAGATGCCGGTAACCCGCACCTGGCGGGGCAGTAACGTGGCCATGCTGGCAGAGAGCGGGCCCAGAAAGAAGCCCTGCCCGATCGCGAGAATCAGGCCGCCGCTCATCATGGCGATCACCACCCCGCTGCCAAACAGGTTAAATGCCGGCCATGCCCCGAGCAGCAGAATCAGTGCGCCCAGTCGGCTGATCCGCAGGCGGCCAAAGCTGTCGCCCAGGCGGCCGCCGACCACCGATAGCACGCTGACCATGAGCAGCCCGAACATGTTGATGGCGAGAGCCACGGTCGTGCTGACGCCGGTTTCTTTAACCATCCAGGGCACGCAGTACATAAAGCCGATAAACGAGACAATGCCTGTGGTCGTGTTGGCCAGCGCAATGGCGGCCATCGGCCGCCAGTAACGGCGAAATGCTTCACGCACGGGCGACTTCAGCACTTCGCTTTGGTTGAGGATGTCTTTGCCCAAGGCGCGGCGGGCCGAGATGCCGATGCCGGTTAGAAACAGGCTGGCGATAAAGGGCACACGCCAACCCCAGTCTGCCATCACGGCTTTGCCCAGCGCGGTGGTGCACAGAAAGCTGATAACGGTGCCCAGTAGCAGGCCACCAAAGGCACCCATCGGGCTAAAGCCCCCGACAAAGCCACGGCGTTGTGGTGGGGCGTGTTCAATCAGAAACACGATCGACGATGAGTACTCGCCGCCGACCGAAAGGCCCTGCAGCATGCGCAGTACAATGAGCAGAATCGGTGCCCAGAGACCGATCACGGCATAAGTGGGCATCAGGCCGATGAGCAGGGTCGGCACAGCGATCAGCAGTACCGAAATCTGTAAGGCTGCTTTGCGCCCGATACGGTCCCCGATATTGCCGAATACGATACCGCCCACCGGGCGCATGATCATGCCGGTGGCAAAAGCACCGTAACTGGCTAATAATGCCGCGACCGGGTCGTGTGTCGGAAAAAACTGCGCGGCGAAGTAACCGGCCAGATAGGCATAAACGATAAAGTCGTAGAACTCGATCGCGTTGCCGATGGCCCCGGCCAGCAGTGTTTTGTGCAGGCCGGGTGTTCTCATATCAGTTGGACGATGCGAAGCCGCTCAAGGCATGGTTGTATGCCGGGCAAATGGAGTTGACGCTATGAATCGAAATGTTCAGATTGCGCACAATGCCGTCTTCCAGACCGTAGATCAAGCCGTGTACCGAAAGTTCCTGGCCGCGAGCCCAGGCGTCATACATGACCGTGGATTGAGCCAGGTTCAGGACCTGTTCAACGACGTTGAGTTCGCAGAGGCGGGCATGGCGATCGGCTTCCGGTGCAGCATCAATCAACGCCTGATGTTTCTGTTTTACATCGTGGATATGGCGTAGCCAGTTATCCACGAGGCCTAGGCGCAGGTTGTCCAGAGCGGCTTTAACGCCGGCGCACCCATAGTGCCCCACCACCAGAATATGTTTGACGCGCAGTACTTGTACGGCGTATTGCACAACAGCCAGGCAGTTGAGGTCACTATGAACGACCACATTGGCAATGTTGCGGTGGACGAAGACCTCGCCTGGCTGGATGCCGAGAATCTGGTTCGCCGGTACGCGGGAGTCCGAACAGCCGATCCACAGGTATTCCGGATTTTTGATATTGGCCAGCTGGCTAAAGAACTCGGGGTTCTCTGTCTGCATGTTTTCAGACCAGATCCGATTCTGTTCAAAAAGCGGTTCGAGAATGTGCATGGTGTGCTCTCTTTTATAGTCACTGTCAGGGTATGCGCTATTATAAAGGAGCCGGATAAGTCAGGATTCAAACAGTCGGCTATTTCAAGGAGGCATTATGCTGGTCAGGTTTTCTTCGCAGGCAACCGCTAATCTGCTGATGTTCGATGATGTGGCACGTGCATTGCTCAAAGTGATTGGTAAGGACGCAACGCAACGCGGTGTGATTACGGTGAGTGAAATGTCACCGGCGCTGGTGCGCTTGAATGCGCTCAAGGAACATGAAAAGCGGGTCAGTGAAGGCCGCGAGCGACGTGAGGAGTTGCCGATACCGGAAGTCGGTATCGAGCCGCATGAGCTGATTGGCCTCTCCGTGCGTGCGCAACCGTTTATCAAAGCGCTGATACAGGCGCAGCGTGAAGAAAAAGAAATTACTTGGGAAGCGCCGAAAGATTTTTCGGCTTAAAAAAACAGGGCCATCATTCGATGGCCCTGTTGCAAGCGGGTCGGCAGAAATGACCTTACAGGTTAGGCGCTAACCAGCGCTGCGCTTCGTGAACGGCTAAGCCGCAACGACGCGCCCAGTCTTCCAGCTGATCGGTACCAATTTTGCCAACGGCAAAATAGCGTGCAGCCGGGTGGGCCAGATAGAAGCCGGAGACAGAGGCGGCGGGCCACATGGCGCAGGATTCGGTTAGCGTCATGCCCGCCAGCTTGGGCACATCGAGCAGTTCGAATAGACCACGTTTGGCCAGATGATCCGGGCAAGCCGGATAACCCGGTGCCGGGCGGATGCCACGATAGGCCTCTTTGATCAGAGCCGCATTATCCAGTGTCTCATCGGCAGCGTAGCCCCAGTGCTTCAAGCGCACTTCACGATGTAACCATTCGGCAAAAGCTTCTGCCAGACGATCTGCCAGTGATTTGAGCATGATGGCGCGGTAGTCATCGTGCGTTTCTTCAAAGCGTTTGACGTGCCCCTCGATGCCTTCGCCGCAGGAAACGGCAAAGCCGCCAATCCAGTCGGGCGTAGTACCCGATGGTTTTTTCTCGGCAATAAAGTCCGCCAGGCACCAGTTGGGTTTCCCCGCCGGACGCTCTTGCTGCTGACGCAGGTTATGCCAGATCATGCCGGTGTGCTGACGCGCGGCATCGGTGTAAATTTCGATATCGTCGCCGACCCGATTTGCCGGAAATAATCCGAAAACACCGCGTGGTTTGAGCCATTGCCCAGCCACGAGCTGCTTGAGCATGTCCTGGGCGTCGGCATAAACCTGTTGTGCCGTTTCGCCGACCACCGGGTCGTTCAGAATGGCCGGAAAAGCGCCTGTCAGATCCCAGGTCTGGAAGAAAGGGCTCCAGTCGATATAGGGCACCAGCTCGGCCAATGAAGGCTCGACCACCTGCACACCAATCTGTTGTGGGGCAAGCGGCTGATAGTTGGCGTAGTCGCCCGAAAACCCAGCAAAGCCATTGGCGCTGGCGGCTTCGGCGGTGACGAGTGCCACGCCTTTCTTGTTGGCGTGTTGCTGCCGAACTTTTTCGTAATCTGCATTGAGGTCGGCACAATAAGCGGCGACCTTGGCGGCATCATCCGATAGCAGGTTGGAGACCACGCCCACAGCGCGCGAGGCATCGGGTACATAAACCACCGGGTGCGCGTAGTTCGGCGCAATTTTGATGGCGGTATGTGCGCGGCTAGTTGTGGCACCACCAATCATCAATGGCGTCTCGAAACCCTGGCGTGTCATTTCGCTGGCGATATGGGTCATCTCTTCCAGCGAAGGCGTGATCAGACCCGAGAGGCCAATCACTTGCGCATTGTGTTCGCGCGCCGCTTTGAGAATCTGTTCGCAAGGCACCATGACGCCGAGGTCAACCACCTCGTAGCCATTGCAACCGAGCACGACGGCCACAATGTTTTTACCGATATCGTGCACATCGCCCTTCACTGTGGCGATGATAAGTTTGCCTTTTGCAGCGGCACCCGTGCGGGCCTTTTCTTCTTCGATAAATGGCACCAGGTGGGCCACCGCCTGCTTCATGACGCGGGCCGACTTGACCACCTGCGGCAGGAACATCTTGCCGGCACCAAACAGATCGCCGACTGTATTCATGCCCGACATCAGCGGGCCTTCAATCACTGCCAGCGGTGGTTTGCCGTCGGCCGCCAGCGCGGCACGACATTCTTCGGTATCGGCCACCACGTAATCGGTAATGCCTTTGACCATGGCGTGGCTCAGGCGATCAGCCACCGGCCAGCTGCGCCAGGCCAGATCCTCAACGCGTTCTTTGGCAGAGCCCTTCACGTTCTGGGCAAACTCGACGAGGGCTTCACCTGCGCCAGCGTGTTTATTGAGCACCACATCTTCTACTTTGGCGCGCAGGGCGGCATCTAGCTGATCGAACACACCCAGTTGACCGGCATTGACAATGCCCATGGTCATACCGGCCTGTATAGCGTGGTAGAGGAAGACGGTGTGAATGGCTTCGCGCACGGCGTCGTTGCCGCGGAACGAGAACGACACGTTTGATACGCCACCCGAGATATGGGCGTGCGGCAGATGCGCCTTGATCCAGCGCACGGCTTCGATAAAATCGACGGCATAGCCATCGTGTTCGGCAATGCCCGTGGCAATCGCAAAAATATTCGGGTCAAAGATAATGTCTTCAGCGGGGAAGCCATTGGCAACCAGCAGCTTGTAAGCGCGTTCGCAGATCTCGGTCTTGCGGGCGAAGGTATCAGCCTGGCCTTTCTCGTCGAAGGCCATCACAATGACCGCTGCGCCGTACTGGCGGGCCAGATTGGCCTGGCGCAGGAACTCGGCTTCGCCTTCCTTCATCGAAATGGAGTTTACGATGCCCTTGCCCTGGATACATTTCAGCCCCGCTTCAATGACCGACCATTTCGAGGAATCGATCATGATCGGTACGCGAGAGATATCGGGCTCCGAGGCAATCAGCTGTAGGAAGCGCACCATGGCCGCTTCCGAATCCAGCATGGCTTCGTCCATGTTGATATCGATGATCTGAGCACCGTTTTCTACCTGTTGACGGGCGACTGCCAGCGCGTCATCGAAGCGGTTTTCGAGAATCATCTTGGCGAAAGCGCGTGAACCGGTCACGTTGGTGCGTTCACCGACGTTGACAAAGAAGGACTCGGGACCGATTTCGCACGGTTCCAGGCCCGATAAGCGCAAACGGTTCGGCAGCTCGACCGGACGGCGCGGTGGCACATGGGCTACTGCATCGGCAATAGCGCGAATATGATCGGGCGTGGTGCCGCAGCAGCCACCGACAATATTCACCAGGCCATGTTCGGCCCATTCGCGGATGTCTGTAGCCAGCATCTCGGGTGTTTCGTCGTAACCGCCAAAGGCATTGGGCAGACCGGCATTCGGGTGTGCTGACGTATAGGTCGAGCAGATGCGGGACAGCGTTTCGACGTGCGGGCGCAGTTCTTTGGCACCTAGTGCGCAATTCAGACCCATGGAAATCGGGCGGGCATGCGCTAGTGAAATCCAGAAGGCTTCGGCAGTCTGGCCAGAGAGCGTGCGGCCAGAGGCGTCAGTAATGGTGCCGGAAACCATGATTGGCCAGCGCCGACCGCGGGCGCTGAACACTTGCTCCACGGCAACCACAGCCGCTTTGGCGTTGAGCGTATCGAATACGGTTTCGATGAGCAGAATGTCGGCACCGCCATCGATCAGGCCATTGGCGGCCTCGACATAATTGCTGACCAGTTCGTCAAAGGTGACGTTGCGGGCACCCGGGTCGTTGACGTCAGGTGAAATGGAGGCGGTACGCGACGTTGGGCCAATCACACCAGCCGCCAGACGGGGCTTGGCTGGATTGAGTGCGGTGAATTTGTCGCAGGCGGCACGGGCTAAGGCAGCGCCAGCCATGTTGAGTTCGTAAACGATCTCTTCGAGCTTGTAATCGGATTGCGAGAGACGCGTCGCGTTGAAGGTGTTAGTCTCGATGATGTCGGCACCCGCCGCCAGATACTGCTCGTGGATGCCCTGAATAATCTCCGGGCGGGTCAGCAGCAGCAGATCGTTATTGCCTTTGAGATCATGACCATGAAGGGCAAAGCGCTCGCCACGGAAGTCGGCTTCCGTGAGGGTATGCCGTTGAATCATGGTGCCCATGGCCCCATCGAGCACGAGGACGCGCTCTTTCAGGTGGGACAGAATCTCTTCAGTACGATCGGGCTGTGGTGCGGAGTGCAGTGCGTTCATGGCCAACTTCATCTTTAAAAAAACAAACCCGCCGGACAGCGGTGCTGTAAGCGGCGGGTGTTTGGCATCCCATCGCTTTAGCAGTATTTATTAGCGCGCCCGCAAGCTGAGGAGCTCAAATCGGCGCGTGGCGGCAATGCCAGCCGTGACAATACGGGTCTGAGGACGCTACGTCAAGTAAATCAATGGCTTGGCGGTTATGAAAAGATTATGGTTAGAATGCTTGAGATATGACGCGCGCCTGGTACCTTGTTCAAAGCAAACCCCGCAATGAAACGCGGGCGTTGGATAATCTTGTGCGTCAGGGTTATCAGACTTTTCTACCCATGATTGAGGTTGAGCGTATCCAGCGCGGCAAGCTGCTCAAGAAAATGGAGCCGTTATTTCCACGTTACATATTCCTGAGTCTGGAAGAAGGCAACGATAACTGGGGGCCTATCCGTTCAACCCTAGGCGTCGCCGGGATGGTGCGCTTTGGTTTGGCCTATGCCACCCTGTCCGATGCGCTAATTGACGAGTTACGCGAGCGCACGCAAGAGGTCAAGAAAGCGCTTTTCGAAGCGGGTGAAAATATCCGCGTGGTCAGCGGCCCATTGCTCGGACTCGAAGGGGTCTTTCAGATTGCCGATGGCGAACAGCGCAGTTTTGTCCTGTTGGAATTTATGCAGAAGCAACAGCGTGTCTCGGTTTCTACCGCCGATCTACGCACAGCCCTGTACTGATCAGTTGGCCAGAAACTGATGCGTTAGCGCGACCCAGTAAGAAATACCAAGGGCCGTGATCTCATCGTTAAAATCATAATGCGGGTTGTGCAAGGTGCAACCGCCTTCGCCTGGACCATTGCCCAGCCAGACGTAACAGCCGGGCTTTTCCAGCAGCATGTAGGCAAAATCTTCCGCGCCCATCGAGGGCAAGGCGTCCTTCAGTACATGCTCGGCACCCAGCAGCGACGTGGCGACGTCCTGGCAAAAGCGGGCTTCGGGTGCGCTGTTGACCGTAGGTGGATAGCGATGTTCAAAACGCACTTCAATCTGGGCCCCATTGGCCGCCGCGATGCCGGTACAGATTGCCTGAATACGGTCTTCGACTAACTGCTGGACCTCTGGTTTGAAGGTGCGAATGGTGCCTCGCAGTATGGCGTCTTCCGGAATCACATTCCAGGCATCACCGGCGTTGAACTGGGTCACCGAGACGACCGCCGATTCGCAGGGGTGAAGGTTGCGCGACACAATGGTTTGCAGCGCCTGGATGACCTGGCTGCCCACCAGAATGGTGTCCACCCCCTGATTAGGCATGGCGGCATGGCAACCGTGACCACGGATCAGAATTTCCAGACCGCAGGTGCCGGCCATTACCGGGCCCGGCACGGCAGCCATTTGGCCCACCGGAATGCCTGGCCAGTTGTGTAGTCCGAAAACGGCCTCTACCGGAAACTGTTTGAATAAGCCCTGCTCGATCATGACGCGGGCACCGCCTTCGCCTTCTTCAGCGGGCTGGAAAATACAGACCACCGTGCCATCAAAGTCCCGGTGTTCAGACAGATAACGCGCGGCACCCAAGAGCATGGCCGTGTGACCATCATGGCCGCAGGCGTGCATCTTGCCGTGATGCGTCGAGCGATGCGGGAATTCGTTGAGTTCCGGCATCGGCAGCGCATCCATATCGGCCCGCAGACCAATCATACGTTTGCCCGTACCGGCTTTAATAACCCCCACAACGCCGGTGCCGGCCAGTCCGCGATGAACCTCAACACCATAGCTTTCCAGCGCCCGCGCAACAACATCGGCCGTCCGGCTTTCTTCAAATGCCAGCTCCGGGTGTGCGTGAATGTCACGGCGAATGGCAGTTATGTCCGCCAGAAAAGGTAGGTTGAGCAATTTCATAAAGCACCTGAGGCATCGCCTCTGCGTTGAGCATCGTGTCATCATTATGGCGCATTCCCCAGCTATACTGAACCCATCATGGAACTTGTTGTCATTAGCGGCCTGTCTGGCTCAGGTAAATCGATCGCGCTCGCCGTGCTGGAGGACGCGGGGTATTACTGCGTCGATAATCTGCCGGCCGACATGCTGCCAGTGCTGGTCGGGCATTTGCGCCGGGATGGTTATACCCGCATCGGCGTGGCGGTAGATGTGCGCAGTGGCCCATCGCTCGAAGCCTTGCCCAAGGCGCTGGAGGCCTTGCGCCGGGATGCGCAGGTCAGTGTGTTGTTTCTTGATGCCAGCGATGAAACCTTGCTGCAACGATTTTCAGAAACGCGCCGGGCGCATCCGCTAACCAGCGAAACAATGACCCTGGCTGAGGCGCTACGGCATGAGCGGGCGTTGCTTGAGCCGGTGGCAGACATGGGTCACCGGCTTGATACCAGTCATCTGAAACCGGCCGTGCTGCGCGCCTGGCTGCGTGATTTTCTCAAGGTCGATAGTCAGGACGGACTAACGCTGGTGTTTGAATCCTTCGGTTTCAAACATGGGGTGCCGCGTGATGCCGACTTGATGTTTGATGTGCGCTGTTTGCCGAACCCTCATTACGACCCGCTGTTGCGGCCGATGACGGGGCGTGATGTGCCTGTTGCCGCGTTTCTGGAAGCGCAGCCCGATGCGGTGCAGCTGCGTGAGGACATCGCCCGCTTTGTGACAACGTGGTTGCCCAAATACGGGCATGACAATCGCTCATATCTGACGGTGGCGATAGGTTGTACTGGTGGCCAGCACCGCTCGGTGTGGATCACCGAATGGCTGGCTACGCAGTTTGCTGACCGTCCTGATGTTCTGGTTCGCCATCGTGAACTGGTCCCGGCTACTTCAGACTCGCAGACTCCTGCGCCCCGGTGATGCGTTGGTATTACTGGCCGGCATAGCCGGCTGGGTAATGCTTTCCGTATCGCTGTGGCAGTCTGGTCCGGCAGCGCAGGCGCAGGTGCGTCGTGATGGTGTACTGGTTGCTGCCTATGACCTTAACGAAGATCGAACGGTTTCTGTAACGGGCCCGATCGGTACCACGGTCATTCGTATCGAAGCGGGTCGGGCGCGGGTATTGAGTGACCCGGGGCCACGCCAGTATTGTGTGCGCCAGGGTTGGCTCACCCGGCCGGGTGAGATGGCCCTATGCGCGCCAAATCATATCAGTCTGTCGCTAACCGGTGGCCAGCCGGCCTATGAGTCGATGGCGTATTGATGATGCGGCGCTTGATCCTGACCCCGGATGACCATCGCATTGCACGACTCACGGCCGCAGCAATTGCGATTGCGCTGATCGAGTCTGCCGTGCCCAGCCCGCTGCCGGGTGTCAAACCGGGTCTGGCTAATATTGTGACGCTGCTGGTTTTGCTACGTTACGACTGGGCGACGGCTGCCTGGGTCACGCTATTGCGCGTGTTGGCTGTCAGCTTGTTAGTGGGCCAGTTTTTAGCCCCCGGCTTTGTTTTATCTTTGAGTGGCGCGTTGGCAGCGTTGGGTGTTTTGTGCCTTGCGCAGCATCTGGTGGGCTATCAGGCCCGCTGGTTCGGACCAGTCACATTGTCCGTGCTGGCTGCGCTGGCCCATATGATGACGCAATTGCTGATCGTTCGATGGTGGCTCGTGCCGAGCCCGGGCGTCTGGGTGCTGGCCCCGCTGTTTATCGGCGCAGCATTGCTGTTTGGTACGCTCAACGGGTTAATTGTGGCCTGGTTGATGCAGACACGGCAGGGTGCGGATCAGACGGATCTGGTTTAAGCACTACGCGTCGGCTTCATCACGCTCGGCCACCAGCAACTTGCGCCAAGGCGTGGGCAGGGCCAGTGTTTCGGCATCTGCGAGGGGATAGGCATCCAGTTCGTTTCGGCGATTCAAGGCAATCGGTTCGCGGTAGCCGCTGACCTGATAACGAACGATTTCCGCCTGTAGTTCGAAGTGTGTAAATTTATGTCGAATATGGCGACTGCCCAACTCGGTGGCGGTTGTCGGTAGGCGCACACTGTCGGCTTCCGGCAGGCTCAGGAGGCCGCCCCAGATGCCACACGCCTGACGGCGCTCCAGCCAGACATGATCGGCATCGCGAATCAGCCAGACTTTGGCGGTACGGATCGGCAGCGTTATTTTCTGTTTGCGATGGGGCAGTTCGCTGACCCGATCGCTTAGCTGAGCGGCGCAAAAGGTGGCCATCGGGCAATCACCGCAGCGGGCTTTGCTCCGCGTACAACAGGTGGCCCCAAGATCCATCAGGCCCTGCGTATAGGCCTCGATGTCTTTCTTGGGCAAAAGCGCTTCGGCCAATAGCCAGAGCTGTTTATCAATCGCGCTGCTGGTTGGAATGCCTTCAATCCCGAACACGCGGCAAAAAACGCGTTTGACGTTGCCATCTAAAATGGCAGCGTGTTGGCCAAAAGCAAAGGCACGAATCGCCGCAGCAGTAGAGCGACCAATGCCGGGTAAGCTGATTAATTGGTCGGCGGCTTCCGGAAAGCGGCCGTTGAAATCCGTCATCACGCGTTGAGCGCACGCATGCAGATTGCGGGCGCGGGCGTAGTAGCCCAGACCTGCCCACAGGCTCAACACATCATTGAGAGGCGCCTGCGCCAAATCAGTGACGCTCGGATAGCGTGTGAGGAATCGTGCGTAATAAGGGATTACCGTCTGCACCTGAGTCTGCTGCAGCATCACCTCCGAAAGCCAGACCCGGTAGGGATCGCGCGTCTGCTGCCAGGGTAGATCATGGCGCCCATATTTTTTTTGCCAGCGAATCAGCGTGGACGGAAATTTGCCGAGTGCCATCGTGTTGTCGCTAAGATCGGTAAGCACTAATTTGGCAGAAGCTGATGGCGGCATCGTGGTCAATTCGGGGCGGACGGTATAATCAGCGCCCATCCTAACGCATCACATCGCAAACCGGTATGACCCGAACTGTACGGATTCCAGAGATCGCCAGCCCCGAGCCTTTTCCTTTCGAGCAAATTGGCTCGAGCGGCGATGCGCAGCGTGATTTACGCACCGCGCTGGGCCGCTTTCCGACGGGCGTGGCGGTGATTACAGCCCTGGATGCGAATGGTATGGCTATTGGCCTGACCGTGAGTTCGTTCAATACGGTATCTCTCGATCCGCCGTTGGTCGTGTGGAGCCTGCAATTGAGCTCACGCCACTTGCCGACGTTTGAAACCACGCGCGCCTACGCCATTAACGTGTTGTCGCAAGCGCAGGCCGAGATATCTAACCTCTTTGCTTCGCCACTCGATAACCCCTTCGATGCGGTCGCGTGGGCATCGGGCTTAGGCGGGGTACCTTTGCTTGCCGGCTGTTGCGCCTGGTTCGAAGTAGATAATTTCCAGCAACTGGATGGCGGCGATCACCGTCTGTATCTGGGCAAGGTGCGCCGCTTTGCTGCAGACCCTGCGCCGGCACCCTTGATTTTTCATGATGGTGATTACGCAGCCCTGAGCCGCTAAGCGGTCGTTTACTGGGCGGTGTTGCTTACGTCAATCATCTCTTCGACCTCGAAGTCCAGGCTGGCAGCGCGCTGTTTGAGCGCCTGAACTGTGGCGGCATCCAGGCTCGGTGTGCGGGCCAGAATCCATAAATAGGCACGGCTGGGTGCGCCAACCAGTACCCAGCGGTATTCGGGATCCAGATCCAGAATCCAGTAGTCACCCCAGACGATCGGAAACCACGACAGCCAGTCCGGCGCAAAGCGTACTCGGAGTTGCCCGGGCTGTGCCGCATCGGGCACTTCGGCAATGCCCTTGGCTGAGATCATTTTGTCTTTGGTGCGGCAACGATTGACGACATCCATTTTCTGATCGGAGCGCAAGGTATAGGTTGCGGTAACGTCGCCTACGCAATTGCGCTCGAACCACATCGGTAATCGCGAAATTTCGTACCAGCGGCCACTGTAGCGATCCAGATCAACAGTCTTGACGGTTTCCAGTGTGGGTTCATCTGCAGCCAGGGCGGTGCCGTGCAGGACAAATGTGGCGATGCAGGCAGTGGCAATGGAACGGAGTAGAGACGTCATTGGCTGGGTATCCATGAAGGTGATAAGGAGAATTAAGGTTCTCGTAATACGTTTACGGCACAATTGCTCGGAAAATCAAGCATGGGAGTAAATATTATGCATGCACTTAAGACAATTAAAAAATCACGGCATCTGCTGCTTGCCTCATTCCTGGCGATGGTTGTGTTTAATACATGGGCGGCAACGCCGCAGAGCTTCCTGGATGACTACGCGCAGCAAGCCAAGGCACAGAATCCGAATTTCAAGGGATTTAGCGCTAAGGCGGGCGAGGCTTTTTATCAAAATCCGCACGGAGGCGATTGGCGTTGTTCAAGCTGTCATACAGACAATCCGACCACAACGGGCAAGCATGCCGTCACGAACAAAGTGATTCAGCCGCTGTCACCCAATGCAAATCCGGCCCGCTTTACCGATGCGGACAAAGTAAATAAATGGTTCAAACGTAACTGCAATGATGTGCTCAAGCGCGAATGCACCCCGGAAGAGAAGGGTAATTTTTTAACCTACTTGCTATCAGTTAAACCTTAAGGAGGTCCGCCATGCCATGCCTGCACGTTTCTTTGCGAATTGCAGTTGTTGCCAGTCTGCTGGCGCTTGCACCAGCCAGCTGGGCAGATAGTTCGCATAACTATGGCCCGTATCCGTCAAACTACAACGAAGAATGCGGCAGCTGCCATGTGCCGTATCCGCCACAGCGGATGACGTCGGCCGGGTGGGAAATGCAGATGCGCAATCTAGACAAGCATTATGGTGTCGATGCCAGCCTGGATGCGCCCGCCAGCAAAGCGATACGCACGTATCTGCTAGCGCATGCCGGGCAAAAGGAAAAGCTGGCACCCAACGATCCAACGGCCAGAATGACTCTGACCCGGTGGTTTGTCAAAGAGCATGGTGCCACACCGCCCAAGGGCAAAACCTTCAGCGACTGCACGCAGTGCCACACACTGGCTGCTAAAGGGGAATATGACGAGCACAGTATCAAAGTGCCGGCCGACTGGCATAGAGAAAAATAAAGATGAATGAACAAACAGCCAATCCCACCGCCCGTGTGCGGATTCTGGTGTGGGATGTGCCTACCCGCTTATTTCACTGGCTACTGGTGCTCAGCTTTGTAGTGGCCTACCTGACGAGCGAGTCGGAGCGTCTGCAGCTCTGGCACGTTGGCGCGGGTTATGTTTTTGGCGCATTGTTGCTGTTCCGTTTGGTCTGGGGTCTGGTCGGAACGCGATACGCACGCTTCGGCAATTTCGTTTGTGGCCCGCACGCCGTTATTCGTTATCTGCGAAGTCTGTTCAGTAGGCGTCCGGCACACTACATCGGACATAACCCGGCCGGAGCTTGGGCGATTGTTGCCATGCTAGGCTTGGGCCTCTTGACGGTATTGACCGGCTGGGCGAGCTTTAACGACTATGGTGACTGGTTCGGTGAGTTGCACGAAGACTTCGTCAATGTGTTGCTGCTAATCATCGGCGTGCATGTGGCGGGGGTGCTGTTGTCCAGCCTGCTGCATCGAGAAAACCTGGTGCGCGCCATGGTCAACGGATATAAGCAGGGCGCTGCGTCGGATGCAATCCGCTACCCGCAATGGATTGTCGGCGCGCTGTTGCTGGCGGGGTTGATAGCATTGCTCTGGGGGCTGTTTAGTGGACACCTGCCCTGGCTGGTGCCCTGAGTCGGGCTCTCAGGCATACTGCAACAAAAGCAAAGGAAAAAGCGATGCGTATCTTGATTGTTGAGGACGACCCCATGTTGGGCGAAGGTTTGCAGGCAGGCTTGCGGCAGGCGGGTTTTCAGCCAGAATGGGTTAAAGATGGCGAGACTGCCTGGCACACCTTGCAGCATGATGCCTTCAGCGCCGTCGTGCTTGATCTGGGCCTGCCTAAGATGGATGGGCTCGATGTGTTGAAACGTGCGCGCGCCAGTGAGCAGAAATTGCCGGTGCTGGTCTTGACCGCTCGCGACACGGCGCAGGACGTGATCGCCGGACTGGATTCAGGGGCGGATGATTACATGATCAAGCCCTGTGATCTGGGCGAGCTGGCGGCGCGTTTGCGCGCACTGATTCGTCGCGCTTCAGGCACCGCTGCACCGGTGATGCAGATTGGCGCATTGTCGCTGGATCCGGCGTCACGGCAGATCAAATACGAAAGCCGCGAAATTGAACTGTCGCCACGTGAGTTCGATTTGCTGCATGAGCTCATGCTTAATGTAGGCAAGGTGCTTACCCGTGCGCAACTGGAATCTAAAATCTACCCATGGGGTGAAGAGGTTGAATCGAATGCGCTGGAAGTGCATGTGCATCATATTCGTCGCAAAATCAACGCCGATATTATTAAAACCGTGCGCGGTGTGGGCTATCTGATCCCACGATGAAATTCGGCCCTCGTTGGCAACGGTCGGCGTTGCGTTCAAATAGTCTGCAGTTCCAGCTTCTGGCCGGCACGCTGATCTTTGTAGCCGCGGTGTGGGTTGTATTAAGCGCCTCGGCCTGGCGAGAGGCCGTACAGGAGGCTGACGAAATTTTTGATGCGCATCTGGCGCAAACAGCGGCTTTACTGGTGGTGCTTAGTAGTGAAGAGTCCGGAGATATTCCGGAAGAGCTGCCATCGCATCGTTATGCACGCAAAGTCGCCTTCCAGATCTGGTCGGATAAGGGGCGGCTTCTGGCACGCTCATCGCAGGCACCGCAAGAGGCGCTGACGGAACAGGCTAAGGGTTTTTCAGATCGCAAGATTGATGGCCGCAATTGGCGTATCTACAGCATGCGTGATGTGAAGCACCATCACCAGATTATGGTGGCAGAATCTCTGGAGGCACGTAATGCTGTTAGCCAGGAGCTCGCCAAGCACCTGCTCACCCCGTTAGCCCTGGCCTTGCCCATGCTGGCGCTTGGTCTGGCGCTGCTGATGCGTTACCGCTTTCAACCTTTGCGTCGGTTGGCGTTGTCGATTGGCCAGCGCTCGCCTGAACGCCTCGACCCAATTAATCTGGTCGATGTGCCAAACGAGTTGCATCCTATTATCGAGCAGACCAATCGCTTGCTGCATCGTGTCGCCGATTCGATCGAACAGGAGCGCCGCTTTACCGCCGATGCTGCGCACGAAATACGCACACCGCTTGCAGTCATCCGCACCTATGCCCAGGTCGCCATGGCGGAGACGGATGACACTGAGCGTCGCAAAGCGCTTAATTCGGTCGTGCAGGCCAGCGATCGGACCAGTCATTTACTTGGCCAGTTGTTGACCCTGGCGCGCCTCGATGGCGCGGCGCTGGCCGGCGGCTTTGTGGTTTGTGATCTGCGGCGCATCGCCGTGGATGTGCTAGCCGAAATATCACCGCAGGCTTTTGAAAAGAACGTTGAATGCATGCTCGATGTGGGTAGTGCCGCCTGGGTGCTAGGCGACCCGGCACTGCTGGCTGTGTTGCTCAGAAATCTGGTTGATAACGCCGTGCGCTATTCGCCATCGGGCACGGTCGTCGCGGTGACTTTGAAAGAACTGGATGGCAGTATTCGCCTGACGGTCAGTGATCAGGGTCCCGGCATTCCGGTAGCGGAGCGTGAACGCGTTTTGTCACGGTTTACCCGGTTGCCTGGCACGCAGGCAACGGGTTCCGGTCTTGGCTTGTCGATCGTATTGCGCATTGCAGACCTGCATAGCGCAAAGCTGACACTACAGGACGGCCCCGGTGAATACGGGTTAAGCGTGTGCCTCACGTTTACGGCCAGTCAATCAGCAGCAACGAATGTTCAAAAATAAGATCGGCGCGCTTTGTGGCTCAGATTGACGAGGCCCACGGCACTCAGCATCAGAATCATGGAGCCGACAATATCGCCCGCAGCCATGGCCGACCATATCCTGAAAGTCTCAGCCCAGGTGGGGTGCTCGTAAAGGCCATCGATCGGATTAAGCGCGAAAATAGTCTGGTGCAGCGTCGATGACAGTAACCCTTGCGAAAACACCACGAGCAGTAGATCGGAAAAGGTCAATTCATCCAAGTTAGTACCTATCTTGCGCCACCAGCAAACCAGTTGCATCATCAGATAGGCAGAAAAAGCAGAGGCCGCGGCAATCAGCAAAACCTTGAACAGATCCATGCCTGCCACATGCCCCATATATTCAATCGTTGTCAGCGTTGCGCCGGCAAAGACACCGATGGCACCGCGTAAACCAAAAATCAAAACGGCCAGTGTACGAATGCCAGCGGGTAGGAAAGCCAGGGAGACACCCATCGCGTAATCCAGAAATGTCAGCTGCAGCTGCAAAGTCCATAAGGCATACCAACCAACAAACCCGAAAAGAAACGGGGTCAGTTTGGCATTCATGATGGATTCGAGGCGGGGTGTCTGGTTCATGGTTAAGTGCTCAGCGGGCTATTCTATGACAGATTCATAGGGGACTGGCTGACTTGTCACAATCGATTACAATGTCACATATTGAGCACAAGCGGGCGTCGTATAGTGGCATTACCTAAGCTTCCCAAGCTTATGAGGAGGGTTCGATTCCCTTCGCCCGCTCCAGAGTAGGCCCGGGTTGGACCCGTTGAGGTGCCTACCGGATGTTAGAATCTCCCCATGAAAATCACCGTTAACGGCACAGCACACCAGTGTGCGGATTCTGCTTTAGTCAGCGATCTGCTGATGCAGCTCGACCTCGTTGGCAAACGGGTGGCGCTGGAACGTAACGGCGACATCGTGCCGCGTAGTCAGCATGCTTTGGTGGCACTGGCCGAGGGTGATCAGATCGAAATTGTTGTCGCTGTCGGCGGAGGTTAAGCGTGTTGCACACCCAAGATTCATTGAATGCCGTAACAATCGGTAGCAAGACTTATCGTTCCCGCCTGCTGGTGGGCACCGGTAAATACAAAGATTTTGCCGAAACCGGCCGCGCAATCGAGGCATCTGGTGCAGAAATTGTAACCGTCGCCATTCGTCGGACCAATATTGGTCAGGATGCCAGCGCACCGAATCTGCTAGATGTGATTACACCGGATCGTTATACGATTCTGCCGAATACCGCAGGCTGTTATAGCGCCGATGATGCCGTGCGTACTTTGCGTCTGGCACGCGAACTACTCGACGGGCACCCCTTGTGCAAACTGGAAGTATTGGGCGATCAGACCAGCCTTTTTCCGAATATGCCCGAAACGCTGAAGGCCGCGGAAACACTGGTTAAGGAAGGTTTCGAGGTAATGGTCTATTGTTCCGATGACCCGATTCAGGCCAAGATGCTGGAAGACATCGGTTGCGTGGCAATTATGCCGCTGGCCTCGTTGATTGGCTCAGGGATGGGCATTCTGAACCCCTGGAATTTACGCCTGATTCTCGACCAGGCCAAAGTGCCCGTGATTGTCGATGCCGGTGTGGGTACGGCCTCTGACGCAACGATTGCCATGGAGCTTGGCTGCTCGGGGGTGCTTATGAATACGGCGATTGCCCATGCACAGGATCCGGTACTGATGGCGACCGCCATGAAACTGGCCGTGGCATCGGGCCGTGCCGCCTATATGGCCGGGCGTATGCCGCGCAAGTTTTACAGCGCAGACCCGAGCTCGCCCACGACAGGTCTGATCGGGCGCAATTAATTGATTGGTGCTGTGCAACGTTTCGCGATGTGCTTGAGTGCCTGTGTTGCCCTGGGGGGTGCATCCGGCTGTGCGATGAACCCTGGGCATGAAGACGCGCAACGTCCGCATAGCTACGAGTTCTCCCGACCAGAACTGCTGAGTGCGCAGCGTGTATTCGGCATTGGTTATGCCACGATGTTGCTGGGCCAGGCTTGTGACACTTTTCCTGATGCCACTGCCAGCTACACACAATGGGCGGCACAGAATCGCGCAACCATGCAGCAACTGACCGATGAGTTGGCAGACTATTACCGGGTAGTCGCTGCACCGTCGGCATTACAGAGGCGTGTTGCAGCTGCCATGCATCTTAAAACCGAACTCGATTTGTCGCAGACAGCGCTGGATGAAGCTTGTCCCACGTTACCGGCAACGTTGGCCTTGCCGCGTTTGAATTTGCAGCAGCGCTTGCAGGAGACGTTGACTGAAGTCAGCGACCCGAACTATCTCAAACTGCGCCCCAAGGCAGCGCCGATGCCGCCGGTGCCAGAAACGAAAGACACCCCATGATTGAAAACAGCAAACCCGTACTGGGCGACCTACCAGCGCATCTGCGCCGTATTCGCAGTTTTGTGCGCCGTGAAGGTCGGCTGACCGAAGGTCAGGCCTCTGCGATCAATCGGGGTTGGCCGCAATGGGGTGTGGATTACACGCCGACGATTCAGGATTGGGACACGCTGTTCGGCCGCAAGGCACCGCGTTATCTGGAGATTGGATTTGGTATGGGTGGGGCAACAGCCGAGATCGCCAGGCACCATCCGCAAAATGATTACCTCGGCATTGAAGTACATCGCCCGGGCATGGGGAATCTGCTCAAGCTCATCGAGCAGGATGCACTCACCAATCTGCGTCTGATGTCACATGATGCCGTGGACGTGGTGAATCAGATGATTGCAGCGGATTCACTGGACGGCGTGCTCGTGTTTTTTCCGGATCCCTGGCACAAAGCGCGGCATCACAAGCGTCGCCTGATTCAGCCAGAATTTGTACGTATGCTGGTTTCTCGTTTAAAGCCCGGCGGTACGATTCACTGCGCGACCGACTGGGAAAATTACGCCGAGCAAATGCTGGAAGTGCTCAGTGCTGATCCTCAGTTGGAAAATACGGCCGCCGATTATGCCGAACGTCCGGCCTATCGCCCGTTAACCAAGTTCGAGGCCCGGGGTTTGAAACTGGGGCACGGTGTCTGGGATCTAGTCTTCCGGCGAAAGTAGTTTAAAGAAAACGCTGGAGTAGCACGTTTAAAAAACGTCGGCCTTGCCGGGTGGGGCGCAAATGCTTGTTCGGCATTGCCCATTCCAGAAAGCCATCGCGAATAGCCGCGTCCACCTGGCGCGCGACGACGAGCCAGGGCAAGCCGGTGTAGCGCTCGTAGAGATCAATGCCGAATCCTTCGTTCAGGCGTAGCGCATTCATCATAAATTCGCCGGTCAGATCGTCGGGCAGAATCGGGTCATCCGTCTGGATGAAGCTTCCGGTTTCGACAGCCGCAAGATATGCCTTGGGTGATTTATGCCGCATCTGACGGCGTGCACCTTCATGGTTGGTCAGTTTGCTGTGCGCCCCGGGGCCGATACCGAGGTAGTCACCGAAGGTCCAGTAGTTCAGGTTGTGCCGACACGAATGCCCGGGGCGGGCAAAAGCAGACGTTTCGTAGTGCGTATAGCCTGCTTGCGCTAATCGTGCCTCAAGCGCATCCTGGATTTCGGCGCAGGTATCGTCATCCGGCAAGCCGACGGGCGGTACCGCAGCAAACGGCGTGTGCGGTTCCATCGTGAGCTGATAGCAGGAAAAGTGCGGCGGATTAAAAGCCAGCGCCTGGTTAATGTCGTCGAGGGCCGCTGCGACATTCTGCTGCGGGAGTCCGACCATCAGGTCCAGGTTAAAGGTATCGAAGGTGCGTGCGGCACCCTCAATAGCGGCGATGGCTTGTTGCCGATCATGGATACGCCCCAATGCCTGCAGACTGGCATCGTTAAAACTCTGAATGCCCAGTGATAGCCGATTGACGCCCGCCGCTTTGAAGCCTGCGAAGCGTTCAGCATCCACCGTGCCGGGGTTGGCTTCGAGTGTGATTTCGGCCTGCGGCGACAGCGGCAGCAGCATACGAAAACCGGTGATCAGTCGATCAACGGCCGCTGGCGATAATAGGCTAGGGGTGCCACCGCCAAAAAACACCGCCTCCACACGTCTGCCCCAGATGCCCGGGAGGGCGAGCGTTAAGTCTTGGAGCAGCGCATCGACCAGTGCATTTTCCGGGATGTGAGCCGGGGCTGCATGCGAATTGAAATCGCAGTAGGGGCATTTGCGCACACACCAGGGGATATGCACATACAGCGACAGCGGAACGGCCTGCGTGAAGTTGGGCTGCAATGTGCTGGCCGCACGGGTGCGCACACCCGGCGATGGCACAAAGGTGATGGTTTGCACGATTAAAAGTCGGCGAGTTGCGACAGTAGTTTTTGCATGGCGATACCGCGATGCGAACAGCAGTTTTTTTCTTCCGGCGGCATTTCGGCAGCTGACTTCTGGGCGGCCTCGACCCAGAACAGTGGATCGTAGCCAAATCCCTGTGCACCTCGGGCGGTCGTCAGAATCTCGCCGTGCCAGTTGCCCTCGGCAATCAGTGGTTGCGGGTCTTCGGCATGGCGTACCAGTACCAGGACGCTCACAAAGTGTGCAGCTCGATCGGTTTGATCGGCCAGTGCTGCGAGTAGATGGGCGTTGTTACGAGCGTCTGATCTCGGTTCGCCGGCATAGCGGGCCGACAAGACACCAGGGGCGCCACCGAGTGCGCGCACGCAGAGGCCGGAGTCGTCGGCCAGGGCGGGCAGTCCACTCAGTCGCGCTGCATGCCGTGCTTTGGCCAGTGCATTTTCGACAAAAGTCGGAAAGGGCTCCTCGGCTTCAGGAATATCGAGACTGCCTTGGGCAATGAGTTCAATGCCCAGCGGTGTCAGCAGCTCGCCCAGCTCCTTGAGCTTCTTGGCGTTGTTCGAAGCAAGGACGAGCTGTTTCATCATGTTTAAACCTTGATCGCTTGGGTTTGAGCGGCAATCAGTTGGCGAATGCCGGCTTCGGCCAGATCAACCAGCGCATTGAGTTCCTCGCGACTAAAAGGCGTGCCTTCAGCGGTCCCCTGTATTTCAACCATGCCACCGCTACCCGTCATGATGACGTTCATATCGGTATCGCAACTGGAGTCTTCTGCGTAATCCAGGTCGAGTACCGGCGTGCCGTTAACGATGCCCACGGAAATGGCGGCGACATGTTCACGCACCGGGTTTGCAGGCAGAATGCCCTCGGCAACGAGCTTCGCACAGGCATCATGCAGCGCAACCCAGGCTCCGGTAATGGCAGCGCAACGGGTGCCGCCGTCGGCCTGCAGCACATCGCAATCAAGCGTAATTTGACAGATCGGAAGAGCGTCGTGTAGGGAAAGAGTGTC